>JABAOF010002186.1_pt1 | contig 84790 bp, 89 predicted proteins | sample 7062171 | NCBI WGS metagenome assembly JABAOF01 (sample SAMN14538628, study PRJNA623070) | marine sediment metagenome | biome: marine biome [ENVO:00000428]; feature: marine pelagic biome [ENVO:01000023]; material: deep marine sediment [ENVO:00002113] | place: India: Gulf of Khambhat ...
TTTCGATTGGTTTAATCTCAGGTTTCGTTTGGTCGGAAAGAGTTTTATCTCTAATTTTGGGCGTTTTTTCCGTGATAGGCCCGAAGAAGTGATTTAAATTTGCTCCGCATTCGGGGCAGCCAGGGTATTTAAGTGGAGGGGTCATCGACAGATCTTTGAGTTCAATTGGTTTTTGGAATACATTTTTGCATTCTTGATTTGGGCACCGATAAAAATTGGATTTTCCGCCTAACCAACCGTTCTTCTTCAGTATCATTAGATAAATTACAAAAATTAGGCTAATCAGAGCTACGGCTACGATGGTAACGATTTCGCCAATATTTTGCGCCAATAGTGTTCACTTTATCTATGTTGATCAGCCTTTTCCTTAAAAAAAGGGGTTTCTTGAGTGAGCAATGCTCGAGATTATGCGGAGTCAACAGTTGCGACGACACGGTACGTTCCTGCTGCGGTGACATCTGTACTCCAATCGTAATTGCCTGTGCTGCCCCCGTCGCTGCTTGCGTATACGTTCTCAGCAGTTCCTGCCAAAGTTATTGTTGTGTTTGTGTCGCCTCCTGCAACAGTTCCCCATGTTGAAGGTCCTGTTTTTTGTTCAAGTTGCCAAGTTATGGTTACTGGTCCAGAATAATCTCCGGCGCTGATTTCAAGTCTTGTATACCAGGGAGTGGAAGCACCAGCGGGCGTGAGAGTTGTTGAGAAGGCTGTGTTGTCGAGGCTGTAGGTTACTGTGCTTGACGCTACACCGCCAACTGTTACTTCTCCACCTGTGAAGGTGCCGAGTAATGCGGCGGTGACTGCTACGGTTGTTATAGCTATGACTGTTAGCAAAGTGACTGCGAAAAGGCTTTTTCTTGAGCGGTGTCTATTGTTCAGATTAGTTCACCACCTTTCTTCTTAAGTGTTTTAGCAGTTGGGTTTGGGGTGATATTTAACAACTGTTAACTCAAAATATGAATTAATTTTTGCTATATTTACAATTTAATGATGGCGCTAATTGTACAAGCGAAAATTATGGGCATTTGCACACCTTTAGGAAAAGAGTGTTCTTCTAATAGAACAAACTGTTTTCTCGGGAGAGTTAATAGTTCCTTCCAAGAATAAGTAATAGTGTATTTGAGTAATAAAAAACCAAACATTAATGTTTGTAATCATTGTTGTTGCTTCATTGACCTTTTCAACATTTTTTGCATTATTTGGTTCATCCAGCTATGATAGTGAAGATGAAAATCGCATAAACATTATATCTTCAACACCCACAGTGAGCCCAGAGCCAAAAAAAGTAATACCAGAGGTAATTGTTAAACCCTGGGATGGAGTAATTGACCTGGTTAATGGTTACGGGATTGAGGTTGAAATAGTTAATTCTTATGGGTTACTTTTCAGAGATGATGATGTCAGCTTTAGAATAAATGTAATGTCAGAAGAATGGGTTATTCAATATGCATATTTTTTCAGTGACTTAGTAGTGGATAGCGAGCGCGTTTTAACAATTGAAAAGTACATAGCTAAAAGTTTTGGGGAACGTTAGCACTTTCATAATTTAATAAAAATTTTGCGATAATAGTGGAGTAGTAAATATTCAACTAACTTATCAACGTTGAGTAGTAAATTCTTTTTGCGTCTTGTGTTTCTCTTTTTTGTGCGAAGTGAACAAAGCAAATTCAACTCTGAATGAATCGATACAAATTACCTCCAGAAACGTTAAATTAAATTAGCTACTATGTCAATTTGATCTTGAGGGTTATCTTATGAAAAAGTGTGTAATCTTGGCGCTGGTTTTAACATTTGCTTTTTATTCAACATTTGTTTTGCCTACTGCCATGGCTTCGCCTCACGTTGATATCGATGTCAATACAGCCTATCAGATGATTGTAACGGATCGTAGCAGTCATCCCAATCTTGTAATCTTGGATGTTAGAACGGTTTCTGAATTTGAAGCGGGACACATACCTCAGGCAATGCTTATACCTGTTCAAGAATTATCCCAACGCATTGATGAATTATCCCAGCACAAGAATGATGAAATAGTAGTATATTGTCGATTAGGAGGAAGAAGTCACAGCGCAAGCCTAACTCTTGATGAAAACAATTTCACAACAGTGTTCGATATGTTGGGCGGTATTGAAGCATGGAGGGAAGCTGGATATCCAATTGAGCAAATTTTTGAGGTTACTGTAGAAAACGTAACGCTTCCTGTAGCGATATCAACTAACTCGTCTATCGGTGAATTTTATTTCAACGTGACTTCAAAACAACTATCTTTCAACGTAACTGGCGCAACTGGAACAGTAGGTTTCTGTAATGTTTCAATTCCAGCTGAATTAATGTCAGGGGACTTCGAGGTTTTGAAAGATGATGCAACATTAGTTAACAGCCTAGATTACACTCAAACATTTAATACCACACATTACTTGTTTAGCATCGAATATGAACATAACAGTGATACAATAGCAATTGAGGCAACCGTTGTGTTTCCAGATTTTGCTGGCTGGCTATTTCTACCCTTTTCCATAGCAGCAACTCTGTTAGCGTTTATCTTCAAGAAAAAAACAAGTGCAAAAAAAGAGGAAAAAGGGCGCAGAGAATGGTGACATCACCATGGGAAAACAGTTGCGAGATAACCCCTTGATATTTTAAGCAGGCATTGGTTATCTTCTCTTTATGAGAAGGTTGATTCCTTCAATTTTGCATTCATTATTTTAAGCATTGATTAGTGTAACAATCATTTTTCAGGCTGAAGAATTATAGTGAAACGCTTAGAGTTTCTTATAAACTACATCTTTTTCTCTAGCATGCTCCGATATCTTCAAACCTATGCTCTGCCCAGCTTCCGCTCTCGAAATGTTCTTGTGTTCAATCTGCATAGAATCCACAACTTGCTCAAAATCCGTGGTGGGTCCCTTGACGAGTATATGGTCGCCCAAGGCCAGAGGCTCCGTGAGCTCTAATACTGCAACGCTGATTTTAGAGAAGAAATGCGTTATATGGCCAACTGCAATAATGTTTTCCTCACTCAAACACATAAACCTCCGGAATACTATATCGTTGCGAACGCATAAAAAACTTGTTAAAACCATTAAAACCTAAAGGATAAGATTTTTCCACATTAGGTTTTCCGAACCGCTTAGCTCCAGTTTTATCAAAGACCAGAACAACTCCAACTTGTTACAATAGAACAGCAATTTCCTCAAGAACAACGATCGAAAACGGTTTCTCCTTCATAATTTTATATTTGAAAAAGCAAAAAAATCGCATAAATGGCACATAAATCTCACTCGGCTTTTCCTGAGAGATAAGTGGAAAAAGCTTTCACAATCTTAACATTCACCGTTTTGCCAAGCAAGTTTACTGAGCTTTTCAAAATTACAGGCTTATATGCGAAGTTTCTGCCTATCCATGAACCAGACACTTTTCCCTTTTCATCTACCAAGACTTCACCGCTCCAGCCGATCCAACGCTGATTCTTCGCTAAGGACACCCGCTTAGCCAATATAGCCAATTCACTGCTTCTACGTTTAATCTCCGCTGGCAACACAATCCCATTGTGCATATTAGCCGCTGCGGTTCTAGGTCGGGGAAAGAATTTTGAGATATTAACGATGTCAGGCTTTATTTCACTAATTAGCTTCAAGGTGTTCGCGAAGGCTTTTCTAGTTTCACCTGGAAAACCGCAAATAACATCCGTGGCAAACGTAACCTCGGGAAAAACACTCCGAAATGCATTCACAACCTCCCTGAAATCCTGAATCGTGTAAAAACGATTCATACCCTTTAAAACTAAGTCATCACCGCTCTGCAAGGGTAAATGTACAAACTTGAAAACCTTTCTGCTCTTGAAAGCCTCAATAAGATCAGGCAAGATTTCTTTTGCCAAATTCGGTGTCATCATACCAACGCGAATCCGGAAATCTCCTTCCAAATCGGCTAGCGCTTTAAGCAAAGCTGCAAGATTCGTGTCAATGTCTCTCCCATAGCATGCGGTATCTTGAGAAGTAATCCATAGCTCTTTGGCGCCAGTATCTATATCCTTTTGCACACGTTCAACAATCTCTTTCACCCGGTGACTGCGCAGATGACCTCTAGCAGAAACCACGCAACAATAAGCACACGAGCCTAGGCAACCGTAATTAACGGGAACCACACTAACCACGGGATTAGCCCGCAACTGCGGCAAATTTAACATAGGCTTCGCCGTCAACGCGCCTTCCAAAGCAATAACTTCTTCACCTGCCAATATACGACTTACAACCTCTGCAATTTCGTCTCCGGCAGCTGGTCCAACTACTCCATCATAATGTACCTCGTTACTTAACCTTTCAAAATTTATTAGTGGTAAGCAACCAGCTACTATCAGCTTCTTGCCCTTCGGAATACGCTTTAAGGTGGCTATAGAACGGTTTTCGGTTGGTCCTTTTACGGCACATGTGTTGTAGATTACCACGTCTGCCTTTGAAGCCGAATCAACCAGCGTGTAGCCGGTTTTTGCTAGGCAACCTGCTAGAACTTCGCCGTCAGCTAGATTTGCTGAGCAACCGTAGCTTTTCACGAAAACTCGCATTGTTTCTCATCGCAGTACATTAGTTTCTTTAATTAGAAATAAAAACATAGGGGTTGCTTTGCTCTGGAATTTACAAGAAGTTGTAACATACTTCATATAATACTTATAAATTAAGGAATGAATATGTTAATTACATATTTGTTAAATAATATATAGAAGTATATCCCTTAACGATCAATGTCATACTTCGCCATGGGAGAAAACAAACATGAAACTAATCACACTATACTTACCTGAAACATACATTAAAGCTTTAGATCAGCTTGTGGATGAAAGGTTTTATCCCAACAGAGCTGAAGCTATACGTGTAGCCATACGCGACATGATTAGCGTTGAAGTATGGAGGAGAAAAGGCGTTGACTAGACATACACCTGATGCCGCGCTTAAATACCCTTTAGCGACGGAAGAACCAAAAAAACTCGAAGAAAACTTACTTGCAGTACGCAATGTACAAACCAGCTCAGAATCAAAAAGCCAACTTGAGATCACCCAGATCACAACTGAAATCGAACTGAAAAGAAAAGGATTGCGAAAAATGGTTCCTGAACTTTACAACCTTGAAGATTATGCTGAGTCAGAGAAACCAGTGAAAATCGACTTAGAACTAGACCTTTATCAAATGGAAAAGGTTTAGCGCCTCTCCCTTCAGTTCCCACTTTTTGGGCAATCAATTTTTATAAAAAGAGAATGCTTGCTGAAAAAAGAAGAAACCACCGCATACAACTTCAAAATACACTGTCATACCTATGTTAAAAGAATCAAAGAAATTACAAGATTAAAAACGACTTACACATTATAACGCTCGCAAAAGATGATAGTCACTTATCCAACAGAGTTTAATGAACCGCAAAGAAAGGCAACATTGGACAGTCTCTTAAGGTTTATGCAATGAACCACTACTACTATGGAAATATGCTGGGTGTTTAACAGAACAATTTAAGCTGTCAGGGTTTTCTTAGGTATTTCCAGAAAAAGCGTCCTTGATTTGCAAGTCTCAGTCTTGGGGATATGCCTGTTCCTTCGGGTTTACACTTTCCATTCACTATAGCCTTGACTATGGCTTCAACATTTGCTTTGGAATCAATCAATGTGTAAACTTGACCTACAACGGGACCGTAATGTGCGTCTGTTCCCGCGACTTTCGGCAGTTTCAATCGTTCTGCAAGTTGGTTTGCTTTTCTGGTTGCCCTTTTAAATGGGAAAGCGGAAGCGTTTATGGTTTCAACTGCATCAAACTTGCAAGAAATGTGTCTACCTATGCTTCCTTTTAGCATGACGAAGGGATGGCATGCAATAGCGATGCCCCCAGCCTCGTGAATTCGGTCAACCGTCTCATCTGCACCCAAACCTCGTGGAAGTGGCGTGTTAACGTTTAAACCTATTATATGACCGTGCATGCTAGAGACTTCTATGCCTGGGATTATTAGGAAGTCGGTCTGTTTGGCGATTTTCAGGGAACCTTCGACTTTGTTGTGGTCTGTCACGGCTACTGCGGTTAACCCGCGTTTTTTGGCGTAGAAAACAAGCTCTTTCGGTGTTATTACTGAGTCTTTGGAGTAGGTTGTATGAACGTGGAGGTCTGCTTTAACTTGCATTTCAGTTAACCATGCTTCCTTTTAAACGGAATTCGCCATTTTCTCTCTCACTGTTGCAAGCATCTCATCTAGTTTCTTTTCGTCAGCGTCAATTTTTTGGAAGAGCGGGGTCGCCTTGAATATTTTGTGTCCTGCTTCCAAAGGCTTTAAAGCGTCTTCCCACCTGCTGGCGTGAACGCTTCCTTTTAGGTTCAACGTACACCAAAGCCGATCTGCAGTAGCCGGCATTAACGGCGCTGAGACCACGGTTATTGCTTTCACTACCTGCGTGGTTACGTATAATACGGTTGCCGCTTTCTCCCTGTCTCTCTTGACGAGTTTCCATGGTTCCTTCTCGTTCAGGTATTGGTTTCCAATGCGACCTATCCCGATTAGTGTGTTTGCAACGGACTGAAGCTTGGATTCTTCGAATTCTTGGGCTGCAGTTTCCACTCTTTCTTTGATAGCTTGCAATACCGCCTGATCCTCTGTGCTGAGTTTGGGTTGGGGAACTTCGCCGTTGAACTTGGTGTTTATAAAAGTTAAGGTTCTGTGGATGAAGTTGCCGAGGGTGTCGTTTAGGTCCGCGTTTATTTTTTCGAGGAAGATGTCCCAAGAAAAGTTGCTGTCTTTGCTTTCTGGGCGCGTAGATATGAGGAAGAAACGCCAATAATCGACAGGAAAAAGCTCGAGTGCTTCATCTATCCAGATGCCAATTCGTTGACTTTTAGAGGCTTTTTCGCCTTTAAACTGGAGAAACTCTGTCGCTGACACGTTCCAAGGAAGATTATAATCCTCACCCGAAGCCAAAAGCAATGCTGGAAGGATTATCGTGTGGAAAGGAATGTTGTCTTTTCCCACGAAATACAGAGTCTTAGCCTCCTTGTCAAACCAGAATTCCCGCCACTTTTCAGGTACGCCAATGCGCCGGCAATACTCAATAGTAGCTGATACGTAGCCCAATACCGCTTCAACCCATACGTAGATGGTTTTGCCTTTAGCCTCGGGAAATGGAGCTGGTATGCCCCATTCCACGTCGCGTGTGACAGCTCTGGGTTTCAAACCTTCTTTTATCCAGTTTAAGCTAAAGTTTTTGGCGTTAGATGGAAGCTGCTTGTTCTCCGTGATGTACTGGACAAGCGGATCGGTGAACCGTGACAGATCAATATACCAATGTCGTGTAGTTTTCACAGTGGGCTTATTCTTGCAGATCACACAATAAGGCTCTAGCAGAAAGGTGGGTTCCAAAAGCCGCCCACATATGTCGCACTGGTCGCCCCGAGCGCGGTCATAACCGCAGTACGGGCATTTGCCCTCAACAAACCTGTCAGGCAAAAAGCGCTGGTCATGCTCGCAATACAGCATCTTCGTTTCTTTGCTGAAAATGTAGCCGTTCCTGTAAATTTTCATCAATATATTCTGCACGAACTCTCGGTGCACTAGGTTTTCAGTTCGGGTATAATTATCAAACGACACTCCCCATTTACGGAACAACTCGGCCACTTGCGCGTGGTTCTTATCCGTTAACTCCTTCGGCGCTACACCCTGTTTCATGGCTTCAACTTCAATGGGAGTACCATGCTCATCCGAACCGCTTACCATCAAAACATCTTCGCCCTTTAACCTGTAATACCGGGCAACAACATCAGCAGACAAGACCGAACCAACTAGGTTACCCAAATGGGGTATTACGTTAATGTATGGCCACGCGGACGTAACCAAGACTTTTCCGAACTTCGGCACACTCCACCATGTTTAATCTTAGGCCTTGAATAGAGATATCAATTCTATTAATTAATAATGCTGATGGACTTCTATGAAAGCCCCAGCGGTTTTGCGGTAACTATGTAGAAGTCGCTTTCCAAATCTTTCACGCTTTCTATGAAGAACCCCGCTTGCTTGATTAGGTTTGTTGCTTGCTCTTCACTGAACCTTATCTGTAACGGCGGACCGAACGAGGACAGTTTTTTCTTCCAATCCGAATTCACTAGTTTTCCGCTGGCTTTGAGCATGGTTTTGGCGTTGCACAAAACTTTTACTGGGTCTCTGAAATCGTGCAGCACGGTGTTGTAGAATATTATATCTGCGCACTCTTGACAGAAGACTGTTTCCTCCGCCGCTCCAATCTCAGCGTGGATGTTTTTCAAGCCTTTGTTGGCCGCGTCACGTTTTAACTGGTCAATGCTGGAAGCAGCTATATCCACGGCGTAAACTCGCCCTTTTTTACCAACTATTTGAGCGGCGGGGATGGTAAAGAATCCGTATCCGCAACCTATGTCCATAAATGTCATGCCTTCACGCAAGCCTAGGCTCTCTAATGTTATTTCGGGGTGATACCAACGTTGTTTTGTTCCTTCTCCAAAATGTTTGTGGCTATTCATTCATGTTTTCAACTCACATGGCATCAATACCCTTGTTAATGTAATAAGTTAAGAGTTTTTTAATACTATATGATTTTCATAATCATCTGGAAAGGTGACTTTGCGTGGTTCTGGAGAAACTGAATAATCAGGTAAAGAACTGCAGAAAATGTAGATTATGGCAGTATGCCAAAAACGCGGTTCCAGGAGAAGGGCCTGCTAACGCAAAATTGATGATTGTTGGACAAAACCCTGGACTGGAAGAAGCCAAGACAGGAAAGCCATTCGTGGGAAGGGCTGGAAAATATCTCAATAAAGTTTTAGCTAAAAACGGTATCCTTCGCGAAAAAGTGTTTATTACCAACATAGTCAAGCACCTGTCGCCTGAAAACAGGAAGCCGTGGCCTGACGAGATAGAAGCTTGCGCACCTTACTTGAAAGCACAGATTAAAGCGATTAAGCCTAAAATAGTTGTTTTGATGGGCAAAGTTGCGTGGGAGGCTCCCCGAGTTGAAGGCATAATGTACCTAGAGACGTATCATCCTTCAGCTGCGATGCGTTTCACTAAAATTAGAAAAAAGTTTGAGGAAGATTTCAATAATCTGAAAAAACGCTGGCAAAGCTTTCACCATTTCTGCGCGTAAAACCAATCGCCTTCGAATTTTACCCCCAAGAATTTAAATCACTTGCAGTACTCCAAAGTTGAACCATTAAGGTTTTTTTGTTTCCTCATGCTAAGTTGAAGATTTAACGTTAGAAGTTAATAAACTTTAACGTTAGAAGTTAATAAACTCGAGATTACTACTTCGTTTTCATAGTCACGATAACTCAATTAGTTCTTGATCAATCGACCTTTGGTGTAAGGAACCAACTCCCTGACCCACTCAATTGATGCTTTGCCAATTTTTTCACGTTGTTCCTTAGGCAGTTTCAAAATCAAAGCTTGCAGAATCTGCTTTAAAAATTGCTTTCCAGTGGCGTCTCCCGGCACTAAAGTGATGTAGTTTTTTGTTTTTGTTCGTACAGCTTCTACGGCGCCACCCACAAATCTTATTTTCTCGTCTTCAACCACGCCTATTGCCAGCTTTAATGGCACGTTGCGCATCCAGTTCCGTTTTCCTTCAACCGCAAAGGCGCCATGAGGCACGTACTCACCTGAAGGACCACTTTTCGTCAACTGGCTGGGTTTAACCCAGTAAACATCCGCGGAACCAGCACCTTCACGCCAAGCTCTGGAAAAAGAAGCCGCGAAAGTGCCAGCCTCACGCAGTACTTGCTCGCTTGCAACTTTGCCTTCGGTTTTAACTACAACGAAAGGCGCTCCTACAACTTCAGCGTGAAAAACTGGGTCGTCAACCGAAGTGTACTTTTTAACGAGCACTTCGTTGCTAACGGCGTCTTTACCCGCGACTACCAAGAACCCTTCGGAAGAGATGAACCAACGGAACTTCTCATACCACTCCTTGCGTTTCACTTTGCGCTTAACAAGCTCTTCCATGACTTCCGTTGGCTTAACAGTTTTCTGCTCTTCAGCCTCGAATATTTTCTGTTCAATCTTAGTTAGTTTTCTGCGCGATTCTTCGAGGGCTGTTAAAGCCCCTACGGATTTCTGTTTGGCTTTTTTCCCGCGCTCATAGTACTCGGCTGCATTCTCAAAAAGTGTTCTGCGCAGATTCAAACTAAAACATAGGTCATCCACGCAAACGTTAGCCAAAAAGCTTCGAGAATCAAAAGACTCGACAAATGAGTCCTTTTTAACCGCAATAATTTCCGAAATTAAAATATTCCAGTCTTTTCCTTCAATCTTCGCTTCTGCAAACCTGCTTAGAAACGCTTGGATCTCGCTTGAGTGAGCGTAAATAACGTCACCTATGCGTCGATTGTGTTCCGCCTTTTTCTCGTCTTCACTCAAGGCTTGTTCCTGCTCAGCAATTATCCGCTTCAGTCTTTCAGCTTCTTTTGTTAATTTCTCAAATTCAACACTAGCAACAGCACTCTCCTCCGCCATGACTCTTAGGAAAAACTCGTCAAGAGCCTCATTGAAACTTTCGTAACCCCTAGATTTTAACGCTTCGTAAAGTTTTAGCTTGAATGGAGCAACATCAAGAAAACTGCCGTCTTCAGCCAAAACAATGTGGGGCTCCGTTTTTAAAAGTGAAACTGTTGAAAGTAAACCTTGAAGCTCAGCAAAAATAGCGCCAACTGCCCTGCTGCCTATGTCATTGCTAGGAGTGGTTTTTTCCAAGTTAGCCCTCATTAGGATTTCTTCCGCGTAAAAGCCGCCGATGCCTAGAAAACGTGCCAATGTCCGGACTACTTCAACGTCTCCCGCATCTCTTAAGACCTCTTCTATTGCGTCTCTCGTCACTTGGAATGGGTTCTTACCTCTTGAGGGGGGAAACTGAAAGATCTCGTTGCGAATTATATTGCGGTCTCGCATGCGCTTGAAAACCAGTGCTTGCAGGATTTCCCCTTTTTCGTTAGTTAGAATAATGTTACCCACCCCGAAAAGCTCCAGAACAAGCTTCATCATGCCGGTTTTGGTTTTGAAGTGAATGATGACTATCCTTTCAAACTCGTACTGTTCAACTTTTTCTAGCAATGCGCCACGTAAGTGTTTTCGTAGAGCCATGCAGAAGGCGGGTGGAGTTTTGGGAGACTTTAAGGCGTAATTAGTTAAGTGGAATCTTCTGCCTGCTTCCATTACGAGTCGCAACGGAGGCTTGTCAGTCTTGTACAATTTCAGGATTACTGTTTTCTCATTGAGTTGGTAGATGTTGTTGACTCGGGAGTAGACTATTTCGTTTAACTCGTGAACTGTGAATGCAATGTCAAAGCTTGTGAATTCTTTTTTCCGCAAGAGGTTCAGCACCATGGTCTGGCTTCTAAATAGTTAAGACAATAAATTAATCCTTTCATAAAGACTAAAGAATCTTGACTTCCTGGGTTATTTGAGCGTTTAAGAAGTCAACGAAAGTATTTAACCTTAAACCACCATAGCTACTGTCAACCTAATTTCTGCGAAAAACCAAAAATAGAAACTCGGGGGCGCAAAAACAATACAAAAAACCGAAGTTGCAATCAAACTCCATAAACCAGAAGCCAGCGAAATGGTGTTTTTCTTTCTCTGCGGCGTAATAATAAGCGTGCCCCTAACACTCTTCATCTACGAATACACAAACACCCTGTTAGTAGGCCTCAACACATTCATAATAGCTCTGATCTCACGTTCATTCTTCGCGCCTTTTATCGAAGAATTCGCAAAAGCTTACCCCCTCTTCTACCGCCACGGCGAAACCCAACGATCCATACTCAACCTTGGAGTATTGGTCGGTTTGGGTTTCGCGATTGTTGAACTACTTACATACGTCTCTTTGGGCGTATCAATATTCTACAGGCTGCCCGGACTTTTCTTTCACCCTGCAAGTACTGCGTTAACGGCATACGGCATTGCAATAAAACGACCTCTACCATTCTACTTGCTCGCAGTTTTCTTTCATTTCGCTAATAACTACCTTGCACTCATTTTGACAATTTATTCAGATTATTTGCCATTGTTAAGCTCTATTCTTGTAGTATTTTTAACCTTTTTTGCATTTTATCAACTACGCAATAGGACAAAAGAAATTATCGTAATATAACCAGATTTAGTCGGCTAGTTGGCAAGTTTACAAACTTGGGTTGTTTCCAGACTATATTTGACTATAATAATTCTGTCAAGCCTGTTCTCTTTTTATATTATGGAAATATTGAAATTTTAGCGAATATCTAAATACATTAATTAAACAACCAAAAATAGTTGAGGTTTTAAATTATGACGGGAAACTGGGAAGCAGAACTCAGAAAAATAAAGCGACAATATATTGAAGAAACAATCAAGAAGCATAAAGGACTAAGAGTTATATACTCTCGTAAAAGCGAATTTAGAAATATAATGAAACTAATTAAGTCTCTACTATTACCAGTTGTGGAAGTCTTCAGAGGAGAAGAGCTAGCAAAAACACTGCAACCACACATTCATGAATACAAAACTGGATATACACTGGTTGTCCCCGTAGCTGAGCCGGAAATTAAACCCATCATTCTAAAACTAGAATTTGAGCTACTACCTACCGAAGAAGGTCATATATTAAAAGTTATTAGAGAAACTCCAAAAAAAATCCCGGCCCTAGAAAGGATTATAGAATCGCCAATTACTGAAGAAAAAATTCGAAATGAAATAAGAGCTTTTCTCAGTGAGAGACAAAGCATAATACTCAATAGCAAAAAAAGAATAAACTAAGATTTAATATAAAAACCAACATAGATAGGAAATTGAATTGAATAAAAGCATGATTTGAATATACTACAGCAAAGGGCAAAGTAGTTATCAGAAAACTAAAATTATGCATAATCAACAGAAACAATTTATAACTAGGGAACTTTTTAATGTAAGTTTAAAACATAGTGTGCGAGGATTGAAGCTCATTGAAGCCGATTGAGATAATATACTGGATAAGAGTGACATTAAGCATAATTGCAGGTTTAATAAGCGCTATAGTAGCTACGTTTCTTAATGCTGCTGATTTCAACACTTTCCTAAATGGCATAACTATTGCCTTAGTAATTTACGTGATATCCTATTACGTGCTCAAAGCCAAATTCGCAAATCAACTGGAAAAAAAGTCAAAAATCATGAGCATGGGTATATTCATATACTTCATCGCCTGGGCAGTCTTCTTCATACTATTTTACTCTATTTTGCAGGGACCGGTCTTATTAGACTGACAAACTATAAAGTCTGATTTTTATCAATAAAATTTGACATGGTAGATTGCGTTTTATCGGTTCTTACAGTTTCGATTTTTGCTGGCTCAGCATTCTTACTTTTGCGTCTTTTATTGAGTGCAACATCCATTCGAGTTAGGATGCGCATACAATCAGCCCAGGCTGAGAAATATCCGCGGTCAAAATCACCGTGGCGACCGTTTCGCATGTGATCCAGAAACTCACGTCGATACCCGTGCAAAGACACTTTGTCTGTTAAGTCCAGTTTTGAAAAGAACGCATAAACGTCGCCATTGGTTTTACGCGAAAGATACATGCCATACAAAGCTCGAAAATAACCTCTATTCCATTCGGTCCTATGCATTTTCTGTTTAAGCCGCTCTAGCTCCCGCATTGCTTCTGCAAACTGTCTATTAACAACAAGCTGGAAGTATCTCGTTACTAAGGCTTGAGAGATGGGCATTCTTTAACGACCGCGACGTTTACTTGTTTTTTCCTCTTCAGAGACATCTTCTATACCGTTTTCCGTTACTTTAAATATTTCCTCGCCTTCGGGCAGATACGGGCTTGAAACCAGTCTCGCAATGCGTACAGGACCTCGGGAAGCTCTCCGCAGGTAAATGCGCGTATGGCTTGTGTGTCCGACAATGTGTCCACCGATGGGGTGGACGGCATCTCCGAAGAAAACGTCTGGTTTAGCCATAACTTGATTGGTTACGACAGCCACTGTGTTAAATGCTCTTGCTAACGCGATAAGCTTGTGCATGTGCTTGTTTAGCTTCTGTTGTCTCCGGGCTAACATTTCTCTTCCAATGTATTCGCTTCTGAAATGGGAAGTCAAAGAGTCAACGATTATTAACTTGATGTTGTTTTCCTTGATGATTTCATCAGCGTTTTCCAAAAGGAACATCTGATGGTCTGAAGTGTATGCTTCAGCGTAGATTATGTTCTTAACGGCTTCTTCAGGCTCTAGACTTGCATGCTTAGCCATCTGCACGATACGCTCGAGTCTAAAAGTGTTTTCCGTGTCGACGTATAAAGCAGCACCGCTAAGACCACCACGTTCTGGAGGCAACTGAACATTCACGCATAACTGGTGACACATCTGACTCTTTCCACTGCCATATTCACCGTAAAACTCAGTTATAGTCTGTGTTTCCAAACCACCGTCAACAATCTTGTCTAGTGCTTGACTACCGGTGGTTAACCGCAAAACGTTTTTCCGCATCTTGAGAAGTTCATCGGCTCGAATGAAGTTAACTCCGATTGCAGAACGGGCTGCTTCAATAATTGAGAAAGCCTTTTTTTCACCCACACCGACGGGTTCCAGCTCGCGGGCAGTAGCCATGGCTAACGACTCAACAGTGTGGTAACCGAGGTCGCGAAGTTTCTGGGCTGTGGCGGGTCCAACTCCGGGAATATCCTCTATAAACTCGTATTTCTTTTTTGGTGACGGTGCCTCTTCTTGTTCCTCTTGTTTCTGTTGCTCTTGGTTTTCGACGTTCTCATCTTCTGACATGTAACTAACCTTGATTTCAGTTGCGGAAAGCTCTATTTAAAATTCGCGAAATAGGGGACTTTTTGGTACATGGAGAGGTGTGTGAAAGTGAATTTTTTTGTTAGTGGTGCTGAGGGGAAGGGGGAAAGTTGAGGTTGATTTGAGTGAGTGGATTGTACTTGATTTATGATAGTTAGCTTGGATTTTGTTTAGTCTTTCGGAAGACTTAATATTGATTCACACAATTCAATACAAGAGGTCAAGTAAATAATGTTCAGAAAATTCAGAGACAAAATAGCCCTCTCTGGAGTCACAGTGCTATGTATAGGTGTAGCCCTCCTAATATTTACATTCTTCAGCGCCTACGGATTCTTAACAACAGACTTATCTCCAGTCTCAACCCAAAACCTCGTACAAGCTTTCGGAGAAGCCTTTGGACCACTAATTGCAGCGGCCATACATATAATGTATCTCGGTGTCATGGGCTGGGTCTCCTCACTCATAACTATCCGGGCAGTAACAATACTGACTCACGTTCCACAGCCACCTATAAAGCCTCAACAGCAACCACAAAAATCCCAATCTCAACCTCAAATAACAAAAACAATATCCAAGAAAAAGAAAAAACCAGAAGCTAAGCCCGCAGAACCAGAAATGATAGTTATTCCGCTGGAAGAAATGGAACAACAACCTCAACTACAGAAAAAAAATAAGCGATCCTTGTAAGAAAGCTGATTTCAACCGCCCTAAAGAAGGAAATGCAATGAATGTCCCAATTCGAATGCTAGGCGTAGCTTCATCTATTTTCTGGGTACTTTTAATAGCTTTTCTTGCTTTGGCAGCTTACTCAGTTAAAGATTTAAGTATTGACTTCGGCGAACCTGAGTATGCAGTAACCCATGAAGGCGACCCAAGCGTCGCCCTACCTCTGTACGTGGACAACAAAGGATACTACAGCCTCAAAGATTTTCATCTTTCAACAGTATTATCAGACGCTGAAGGTTATGAAATATCAAGATCAGAAACAATCGTTCCTGTCATACCACATGGAGAAACCTCCTCTATGCTACACAATGTGACATTAGACATCGTCAACCTTCTGGAAAGAAGCGACCAGTACCTGTTCAACGACACCGACGTCATTATTTCTTTTACAGCTGGAATAAACTTCGCAGAGCTAATTCCGGCCGAGATTTCAGCAAACTTCACGTATTCGTGGGGCGCACCATTCTACAATTTCGCTATAGGTAAACCGTCATTTGATATTATTGGCTTCACAGAAGTCATAATATCAGCTCCCATAAACTTCGAAAACCATGCTTTCTTTGATTTAGCTGGCGACATAAGAATTGAGCTTTTCGATAACCAGGAGTCGCTTCTGAGCGAAAACCAAACCGCTCTGTTTGTTCCACAGCACTCAGCCTATGAAGATAACATAGAATTTTCTATACCTTTGACCGCTTTGTCTTTATCGGCTGCTCAAGGTGGACACTTTGACGTTTACTTCGACATGGGGATTTTGCAATATGGACCTTTGGTGATTCCATATGGCTAAACAAAAAACTAAAACAAAAAACATAGTTAAAGACGTTTCCTTCAGAATAGCTAAAGCTACCGTAAAAGCGATACTTATTTACTTACTTTACTTCCTTCTCACGTCAGTATTATCGCCCCTTTTCGAGATTATACCCGGCTTTGTAGAATCAATTGAAGCGTTCATCGTAGTTTATATTGTTCTGATGATTTTAGGTGACCTTACAGAAAAAACGGTTTTCCAGCATTTCTTCAGCACTGCTAGGGCGCTATTCTTCGTTGGGTATTTAATTCTCTCAATGGGCGATGGAGTATTCGGTACAAGCTACGAAAGCTTTAGCTTAACCTTAAACCTCACACTGCTCTACGCCATTGCTGCCACTATCAGCCTTCTCGGCTTGGCAAAGACAATTTTACAAGCAATAAACTTCATGCATGAAAAAGCAGAAGCAGAAAGTAACCTGCAACACTGAACTGGCGCGAATCGCAGTTAATTCGCGTTAAATGTTTGTTAAACGTTGCCTATATGTCTCATAGTCGGGCAAGTTCCGTTGATATTCTTGGTACATAAGCGGTGAAGATATCAGGAAATCAGCGGAAGCCCGATTGCAAGCAAGAGGTACCTTCCATACCACAGCCATGCGTAGTAGCGCCTTTACATCTGGGTCATGTGAAAGAGGTTCTAATGGGTTCCAAAAGAATATAAGAAAGTTAATGAAGCCTTCAGCAATACGCGCGCCTATTTGCTGGTTGCCGCCTAGCGGACCACTTTCGAATGTAATTATTTTCACACCAATTTCCTGTTCCAGAATTTTGCCAGTTGTTCCAGTGGCGAAGAGTTCGTGCTGAATTAGAGTACTTTTATTAAACTTGACCCATTCAAGCAAATCAGCTTTTTTATGGTTCATGGGCTACAAGCACAATCTTTTTTCTCTTTCCGATGATTGCTATTCTTTTTGTCATCTCCTTTTCTTCTCTCCTTCTTAAAATAGCGAATTTGTGCAGTTTTCTATGTTTGTTTTCTTAATAAAATATTTACAGCTGCTGAGACGGATGTTTTAAACTACCCAAATCCAAAATATTGGTTATGTGAGGTTTCATAGGTTGGGGCAGCAGTAGCACACCGCCATGGATAGATGCGAAAACTTTGGATGAAGAGAAGCGAAAAAAGAAAGCACGGCAGGATACTGCCAAGATTAAAGTTTTAGAAGAAGAAAACGAAAAGCTCAAAAAGCGGATAAAACAGTTAGAACATAAACTGGAAAAACTAAAAAAATAGCCTGTTTATGTGTCTTTAATGATTCAAAACTCAATAAATGTAAAACACGGCAAATTTACAGTTTCTTTGTCATTACGTAGGCGTCTTCACCGTCTGAATAGTAGCCTTTAAGCGTTCGGCTCACCTCGAAACCTAGCTTCTTGTAAAGTATGACTCCGGGGTCGTTTGTTACTCTCACTTCCAAGTAGCATATTTTAGCCTTATAGTGTAGCATTCCCTTCATAGCTGTTGTCATTAGAGCTTGAGCTACGCCTTTGCGTCTAACCTGCGGCAAAACCGCGATTGAAACCACGTGACCCTTCCTAATTAAGCCGCCTAAACCAAAACTTGCCAAGCCAACTTCAATGCGGCACATTACGTAGCCAACGATTTTTTCTTCTTCCTCTGCCACTATGAAAGTTTCAGGAAAACGCTGATGCAAATCCATGAAAAAGAAGTCCATGTAGTTCTCAGGCAGACAAAAACGGTTGATTTGCATTACGCTCTCCAAATCGTCTGGCTTGAATTTGCGCAACTTGAAACTCTGTTGCATCTTTTCGCCTTCTTAAACGAAGTTTTAAAAACTAAACTTAAAGTTTACGCTTCATGAACTTTGATCCATGGTTGGTTTTCAGAAAATTAATTTTTAACCTAAATGTTTTCCGCTGGTTTAACACTAGGTAAAGTTGAGTTACCTTGAGGCATAACCCACACCTTGGCCTGTGAGCCTGCTGTCTTCAATGCTTCACGTATCGCGTCATTAACCGCTCGCGCTGTCTTCAACTTGAAAACGCCATTGGCATAGTAATCTGGCAGTGAAGAAACCAAAATAATCTGATGGCTCTTCAGCGCCTTCAGCAGGTAATACGCTTTGTGTCCACCTAACTCAAAGCGGCGCTTGACCTCGCGTTCCACTTTTCTCAAATCTTCCAGCCGAGTCATCCAGTTATAAAAAACTTGGTTGCCATGACCCTCCGGGCACTCAGCCACCATTATTATTGTGCCTCCGCGTTTGGTCACTTCCAAAGCGTTATCCAAGGCTTTATACGCTTGATATAGGTTTATGTCTGCCGGGTAGCCTCCTGGGCTAACCACTACAATATCAGCTCTTCGATCTACTGATATGCGATATAAATCGTCTACAAGTTTGGTTGCTTCAAGAAAAGCTTGCTCTAAATCGCCGGCAAAAGCCTTTACAATTTCACCTTTACTGTTGGTCACCACGTTAAGGATAAAATCCACTTTTGTCAGCCTCGCCGCTTCAGTCATGTCCTCGTGAACCGGATTGCCCTCCAAAATTCCAGTGTGTGCATTAGCGTCGAGAAGCATAGCATGATTGTGACTGATGGTTTCTTTGCATGAGACCGCAGGAATTACACTTTTACGACCACCACCATAGCCAGCGTAATAGTGAAAGCCTACATCGCCAACGAGCACCTTAACGTCCGCTTCAGCGAAAAACCGGTTCACGCGAACTTTGTTTCCGCGCTTTGTCTTGCCGACGTAAACCAAATCTTCTGCTTCACAGTCGTGGCTGATAGTTTTTACGCGGTTAATAACTTCCTCACCAACCAGCCTCTCTGCTTCTTCGGGTTTAACTGTTCTGTGGGTTCCGCACCCGAATATAATAGTGACATTTTCGTCTTTAACGCCTGCAGAGTTGAGCTCCGCGAGCACGAGTGGGAGCATAGCGTGGCTGGGAGTGCTTCTGGTAAAATCATCCACTACAATAGCAACTTTGTGCTCCATCTGTACGATTTCGCTTAGCCGTTTAGAACCGATTGGATCGGTTAGGGCTCTTTCAATTTCAGCCTCAACGTCCTCCGCCCCAGCTACCTCTTTAGGCTCTATCGCGCCGATAAGGTTTCGAGCCGGAATTCTAACACAGACATCGCTTTTGCCGTATGGAAGCCAAACATCTACCATGACAGATTCACACGGTTAATATTGAAAAAAGAAGGCATAAAGCCGCTATTAAGCCTTATCAAAAATCCTGATTGCATACACGTTTTTGTAGTCTTCCAACGGAACACTGCCATTCCTTTTCTTGATATCAAAATTACTTCTAATGACTACGTTTCTTAACATAGAAAACGAGATTAATACTAACAGCTACCTGCTCTATTCCAGAAGTCAATGCAGTAAGTGATATTGGCAATGAGTTTGCGCTAGGAACTTCAAAGGAAGTCATGTCCCATTCTAGCAATAGCCGATCAATGGGCAAAAAGTATTCCGGGATCTATCTGTTCTAGATGGTATTATTAGAGCAGGCTTCAAATGGTTGATAATAAGGTTAAATAGAGATTGCTGGGATAAAGCTAAAAATCAAGCGAGTCTTTGGTTAGAACAGGGATGTTTGAATGAAGATTGTTCTTGGTCCTGCGTCTGTGGAGTTAGGTGAAAAAATAGCAGAGTTGGTGAGCTCAGATACTGTTCGGGTTGCCCATAAAGCATTTCCGGATGGAGAATCTTATGTCCGTTTAAAAAGTCCAGTTCAAAATGAGCACGTAGTTATTGTACAAACGACTAGTGCACCTCAGGATAGCCGGTTAATGCAGTTGGCTTTCTTGGCTGGTGCTTCAAAACGAAACGGCGCGTGCAAAGTTACGGCTGTGGTTCCTTACTTAAGTTACGCTCGTCAGGATAAAATATTTCTGGAAGGCGAAGGTGTAAGCATTGAAACGGTGGCGTGCATGTTAAAAGCTGCAGGAGTTGACGACTTGCTCACAGTAAATATTCACGCGGAAAATGTGTTGAAAAAATTCCCCTTCCCTGCTAAAACACTGTCCGCCATTCCGCTACTAGCTGATTATTTTGTTGGGAAAGGCTATGGAAAAGCGTTTGCTCTGGCTCCGGATAAAGGCGCAATGCACATTGCGGAGCAAGCGCAAAGTGTGTTGGGTGGTGGCGCGGGGCATCTTTTTAAGAAGCGTGACCGCTACACGGGGCAGACAACACAGATAGCTGAAGGCTTGGATGTGAATGGGAAAACTGTCATAGTCTTTGATGATATTATCAGTACAGGTGGAACAATTATGGGTGCAGCTAAAATTCTTCGGAATCTTGGTGCTACGAGAATTTTCACGGCTTGTGTTCACCCGGTTTTGATAGGTGATGCTGAAAAGCGGATTCTTAACTCAGGAGTCAAGGAGATTGTGGGTACGGACAGCGTTCCTCATCATGTCAGCAAGGTCTCACTTGCACCATTAATCGCCAAGGCTTTGAAGGCGCAGGAAAGTGGCTGAGCTTTTCTTTTTGCTTTCGGGTGAAAATGAGACGTTGCCTGCTGCTGAGTTGAAGGCTATTCTTGAGGCTGAATCCTTTGATTTTAAAGTTAAGGAGCAACTTGACTTGGTGATACGGTTGGAAGCAGTTGAGGCCAGTGTGCACGCAGTTCACCGCAGGTCGGCTTATACTCGGAGTTGTGTGCTTGAGTTGTTTGCATGTGAAGCTGAGGAGGCAGCGATTGTGAAGGCTGTGGAATCAGTAAATTTCAAGGGTGTTTTAGGTGAGGGAGAGAGTTTTGCAGTTCGTGTGAGGCGTGTGAAGGAGTATTCGGAAGGAATTGGCAGTGTTCCTCTTGAGGGGAAGCTTGGCAAATATATACTAAACAATACAACTGGAACAAGTGTTAACTTGAAAAAGCCTGATAAAATTTTTTTCGGTGTCTTAACCAGTGGGAAGCTGGTTTTTGGTCTTAAGCTTGCGGAAATGGAGATTTTAACTTTTTCGGAAAGACGTCCAAGAAAAAAGCCGTATTTTCATCCTTCTGCTATGCCGTCGAAACTTGCACGGTGCATGGTGAATTTGACGCGTGCTAAACCTGGAGAATTGGTGTTGGATCCTTTTTGTGGCACAGGAAGCGTGATGATTGAAGCGGCTTTTGTCGGCTGCAGAGTTTTAGGTTTTGATGTTAAGCGGTGTATGGCGGAAGGCACACAAATAAACCTCAAGCATTTTGGCGTGGAGGATGATGGCGTGGTGGTTGCTGATTCTAGGAGGTTGCCATTAATTCAGGTTGACCGTATTGTATCAGATCCCCCTTATGGTAAGTCAGCAACAACCATGAAGTCCACTACCAAGAGGCTTGTTGAAGGTTTATTGGCTTCTGCGCGTGGTTTACTTGGGATAGGACAACTGATTTGTATTGCTTCTCCGAAGACATTAGGTATCTCTCGTCTTGGCGAGGATTTAGGGTATAGACATGTGGAGTCTCATTTCGCGTATGTTCATAGGACTTTGACGCGAGAGATTGCAGTATTCGAGAAAGTTTAAGGTGAAAAAAGTGAGTTTGCAGGTAGTATTCCTTGGCACGGGGGGTAGTGTTCCAACGGTGGCGAGGAGTTTGCCAGCTGTGCTTTTGCTGCGGCAGGTTGAGCATTTAATGTTTGATTGTGGCGAAGGGGTGCAAAGGCAGATGGTGAAAGCAAAAGTGGGCTTTCATAGAAAAATGAAGATCTTCGTCTCTCATATGCATGGAGACCACGTTTTGGGTTTGCCGGGTCTGCTGCAGACTATGGCTTTGCAGGGCAGAGAGAGAAAGCTTGAGGTTTATGGTCCTAAGGGGATTGAATCATTTCTGGAGTGTGTCCGTGAGAGTTTGCAGTTTGGTTTGACATTTCCTATTGAAATACGCGAGGTTTGTGGCGATGGCGTAGTATGTGATGAGAAGGACTATAAGGTTGAAGCCGTGCTATCGAATCATGTGGTTCGGGGTTGGTCGTATGCGTTTGTAGAGAAGCCACGGGCGGGAAAGTTTTTTCCGGAAAAAGCTAAAGCTTTAGGTGTTGCGGAGGGTGAGTTGTGGTCAAGGCTTCAACACGGAAACAGTGTTGAGTTGGCGGATGGGCGTGTGGTGGTTCCTGAAGAAGTTTTGGGTTCGTTAAGAAAGGGGAGGAAAATCGTGTATTCTGGTGACACGCGTCCTTTTGAGAGGTTTGTGGATTTTGCAGCAAATGCGGATTTGGTTATCCACGAAGCGACTTTTGACGACGCTCTTGCTGGGAAAGCTGAGATGGATGGGCATTCTACTCCTAGCCAAGCGGCTTTGCAGGCGAAGCGTGCTAATGCAAAGAAACTTGTATTGACGCATATTAGTGCTAGGTATACTAGTGCGGGGTTGCTTTTAGAGCAAGCGCAAAAAGTTTTTGGTGATGTTACGGTGGCTGAGGATTTTTTGATATTGGAGTTGCCTCTTCCGAAAGGTTAAGCTATCATTTCACGTAGTTTTTTTAGGCTTTCTTGGACGTTTTCTATAACCTCGATTACTATTTTTTTGTCATAGGCTATTTCCTCTAGTGTTTCGGCAAATTGTTGCCAGTCGATTTTTCCATGGCCGATTCCTAGGTGTTGGTCGTTTTCTCCCATGTTGTCGCTGAGATGTATATGCACGATTTTGTCAGGTAGGCTCTTAAGGAAGCGAATTATTTGGTTTTCAAGGTTTGCGTGTCCAACATCTAAAACTAAGCCTATGTCATTTAGGTTGGTTTCCTTGTAGAATCGTTTGAAATCTTCAGGATTTTTCATGATGAATCCGTACTTTTCTGGAAGGTTTTCGATTGCGATGTTTAAGCCTTGCTTTTCCGCTGTTTGGTGAAGTTGCTCCAAAGTTTGAACATTTTGATTCCAGTCTTCCCCTGGATAAAAACCGCTGATTCCGGTTTTTGCGCCTGGATGTAAAACCCAGAGCTTCGCATTCAAATCACTAGCATAAGCCATTGATTGCGCAAGCCGGTTTATGCTGGCATTCAACAATGGTTTCGACGGCGAAGCAATGTTGATGTCTGCAAATGGAGCATGAACAGTGTAGTGAATGCCTTTAGACTTTGCAATCTCGTTAAGTTTTGCTACTCTTTTCTCTGTAAGTTCATGCAAACCTTCATCAACAATCTCAATAAGCTGCACGTCGACCTTAGCTAAACGTTTAAGCATTCTACTGAAGGGTTCACTCAAACAATAAAGCATAGAAATGCCAATCATAGGCTTAGACATAACAGTTTATTCCTCTTTTTAACGATTGACGGTTAACTTTCCAACTCGAACCTAATAACTTAATCTAATTACAACTACAAAATCACAATGGCAAAAACTTGCTTTTCGGTTTTGTTTGGGAACTGTTTATATAATGTGTGTCTTGCCTTAAGGGATTATGTTCCAAGATTTGAAGGGGTTTGCTCAATTTTTCTCTGTCGAAAGAGGGTTTATGGTTTTAATGATTTCGGTAGGGGCAAGCTTTCTTATGGGTGGGTCGTTTGTTTTGTTTGAAGCTGTTTTCTTGGGCGTAATCGCGTTCTGCGGTTGGAGCGCTGCAGACGCCATTAATAATATTTTTGATGTTGACATCGATGTGCTCTCGGATCCATTCCGAGCATAATTTACTAAGAAAATGGGAAGGCTCGGATTATTCGTTGCTATTTTCTTCACCGCTTTCTCCTTGGTTCTGGGCATGGTTCCGATGAGCTCCAACGTCGTATTATTCATCATCCCCGGCATAATATTCGGTGTATTCTATTCTGTACCACCATTCAGACCGCGAAACACCGCTTACAAACCCATTGCAAACTTTTCAGTCGGCGCAATTCCAGTTCTAATCGTAGCAGCCTTCTTCAACATTTTCACAATTAACGTTGGAATATTCGTCTTGCTTATTGGTATAACAACAGCTGTAAACAGCCTTTGGGAAGACCTAGCAGACTACCCCTCAGACTAGTCTTTTGGTTCCCGAACCATACCAATTACGCTGGGCTACAAAAGAGGGCTTTTATTCACCATAATCATGGGCTACACACTTATCCCTCTAATGCTACTGGTCGGCACAATCTTCCAACTCGATTGGACATACTACCTCATACTAACAGCCCTATCGGCCTTCGTCACACTCCGGATGGTCCAAAAACGTAACATTCTACTCAAAAAAAACGGAGGTAACACAACACAATTAATCGAGCTAGGCGAAGTTTTATCTAAAGACTTCGTAATAATCGCCATCATATTCACCCTAAGCCTAATGCTAAGCAACCTACTAAGAATCGCAATTTTCTAAGCTTCCTTAGAGACCTAGCCAAAATTCTTTACAATTACAAGTAAAAAAGGAAACACAAATTAAACCCAAGAAGTCAAGTTTGGATTTAACTAGGTTAAAGATATCAATCTTACAATCTTTTTAAATATGTTAACCGTTACAAGAAAAAAATCAAATTGGATTAGTTTAGTCAAGCGGGTCCAATACCAATGATGAAATATGTAAACAAATGCCAATTGACGTTGGCAATTTAACCATATTACTAATTAGATAGAATAGCTTGCTTAAGACACACAATCTCCGACCACTTAGGCCTAAATTAAAAAAAATTGACAAAATTCTTGAATAAAAATCAAGTTATTACGGTTTGTTATAAAGATAAATTGTATGCGATGGATAACCTAACTTGGGATTTTCACAGTAATTCTCCACTCTCACGGGCTTCCACCCCACAATTTCGTAGTCATGTGAAACCACGCGAACACCTTTCCTTAAGTCATTCTCTAGCTTCGGTCTAATCTTCTCGTTGGCACTCGTCGTTAAATACAGAAAAACCACGTCAGCAGAAGTCAAATTCACACTGAACATGTCACCATTGACTATGGTAATCCTATCTGAAAGACCATTCTCATTAATTGTGCTTAAAGCCTTCTTAGCCAAATCCTCTCTCAACTCAATGCCCACAGCCCGCGCTCCAAAAGACCTCGCAGCCATAATAACTGTCCTACCATCTCCGGCTCCCAAGTCAAAAAAAACTTCACCCGCTTTCAAATCAGCCAACGTAAGCATGAACTGAATTACTTGAACAGGACTCGGAACAAATGGTGCAATGAACATTTAGTTAGCCTCTCTAAACTGATTTTGAATATGATTAAACTTGAACTTTTCACGAGACATAAGCGTTCTTCTTCTGCATTGGCCGTTTAGCTTCACCGCATTTTACACAACTCTGAGTACATAGTTCCAAGTACTTCGACTCATCCTTAGAACCAATAGCTTCAGATGCTTTTCTACACAACTCACTAGGCTCTGAACACCCTTCTTCTCCGCAAAGTTCCGAGATGTAACTGCAAACTTTCCTCACGTCTTCAGGTTCCAAAACTGCTCGGTGTGTGCGCACGAGAAGACATAGCTCTCTAGCCATAACACAAGTTTTAACATACTTGATACGCTTAAGAACCTCCTCGCGAAGCTTTTTCCGGCTTATTTCCACGTTTTGGGTCTCCTTTGGCAATAACAGATACTGGAACGAATATGAACAAATTCACCTTAAAAAGGTTGTTAACTATAAAACAAGTTTACAAAAAGCAAGCGTAGACATACAACATTGAAAAAACCACTGCCATAACAAAGAACCTACCCAAAAAAACTCTATCGAAAACGCTTACTCAAAGCCTTACGCTCCGCTTCAAGAACTAGCTCGTAAAACTTTTGATTGAACCTGTGCTCCTTTTCAAGAACGCTAGCAACATCAGACAACCAAACTCTACGTGCACTTAGAGCCACAACAGCGACTTTACCATACTTTGATACCAGCTGCCCAGAACGAACTGCCTGATTCCGCAATTTCTCCTCAACCTTGGTTAACTTCTGACCCTTCTTCTCAGCCAAAGGAAGCGCCTTCTCCTCATCCTCCTTCAAAACCCCAATAGCGTGAGAACTACACCTCGGACATTCAAGCCAATCAGGTAAATCCTTAACGCGAATCATCTCTAAATAATCCCAGCAGTTCGTACACACAAAAGTGTCAGTCTCATTCAGCAATCTCGCCTTCGCCGATTGCACAAGCACGGCACGCATCCTGTCAGGAGGAATAAGATCAGTTTTCATACTTACTCTTTCAATTCCAACCCGAGCCACCGGAGTTGCGATGCCACCAGTATCCACCGCTTGCAGCTTGGTAGTGCCAGCTCGTATACTACTCAAAATATGGATAAGACTGTCAACATCCAAATCTTTGGTGAAAACCTCCTTCAACCCTTCGTCATAAATTGGTGTACCCTCAAAACTGTTAATCAACCTCTGAAGACTCACACTGCTAAAATCCGCCCACTTCTTTAACGCTCCAAAGCGGCGAGCAACATGAATGACACGTCGCTTGAAAAGTCCAGTTTTCACAGTTGACCGAGCAAGAGCACCTTTAACTGATCCTTCTGGCACACCTCGCAAATTATCAAAAACTTCCAGTATATCATTGATGTTGGCTGCGCCCATTGTTTGAATGAAGATGCGGTAAGGGTCATGCTGAACTACTATGCCGTGCCCAAGTTTCTCTGAAAGCATATCCCCAATTAACTGAGCCAAAGCTCTATTCGCGCGAGAACCAAAGTTGGCGTGGATCACCACAAAATCCTCCCAGTTTTCGAGTACTATCCTCTTATCCGTGGGAACAGCCAAGCCAGCGTTAACCTGCTCAATAGTCTCAGCCAATGCACTCATTATGGTATCTTTATCACTTGGGTACCGTTGGCTGAGCAATTTGCTGGTTTCCTCAACTGAAAGCCCATTCTTGAGCTTCTTTTCAACAAATCCTCTTATCCAAGCCACCTCCTGCGCTATTTGGAAAGGCACAGGAATTTCTTCACCTATCCAGCTGGGTATAGCACCGGTAGGATCGTCAACAGATCTAACGTAGACTTTGTCTTCAGTGGTGTGCACTATTTGCCACGGGCTACCCCTGATGATAAATTTAGTACCGGCTTTGCCGTATTCAGCCATAAAAGCCTCGTCAAGCACCCCAATTGATGTGTCGCTCGAATTATCTACAACCAGAAATTGTTTCTGCATGGGAATCATAGACAAATTATCAAAGTAATATTCGAAAAGCGCCTTGGTTCGTAAAGGCTTCAAAACTACATGATCTTCAAAGGAAACCCAAGCTAACCGCGGAAAACGCGAATGCATATATTTTAGCGATCTCTCAATATCCTTCATATTTATGTCTTGGTACGGGTAAGCTTTCTGCGCGACTTCCAAAATCTCGGTGAAGTTTAATCGCCTTTTTTTAAGAAGCAGGCCAGCGATCTGATGAGTCAAAGCATCAAAAGGTTTAGATGGAATTTCAACAGGTTCCAACTCCTCCTTCAAAGCTCTCCGTGCTATAACCAAAGCCTCCAAAGTGTCATCAGAATCCATGCCGATAATCACACCTTTCGCTACACGACCTATCCTGTGACCTGCCCTCCCTACTCGTTGAATAAGCCGTGTTACTTGCCTGGGACTCATGTATTGAATTACCAAGTCGATACGGCCTACATCTATGCCTAATTCAAGGCTGCTGGTTGCGATTAAACCTTTGAGGCTGCCTTGTTTCAGCCCTGTTTCCGCCGCTATCCGTGAGGGCTTGGCCAGAGACCCATGGTGAATAGAAACAGGAAAGTCTATGTCCCAAACTTTGAACCTGCTTGTTAGCACCTCCGAGACTGAACGGGTGTTAGTGAACAGGAGCACAGACTTGTGTTTGCCCATATATCCGCGGATTAGTCTTAAGCGGGCTGCAACTTCAGGATGAGTATAGAGTTTCCCTGCAAGTTTCACATCTTCCTCGGTTGGCTTCGGAAAAATCACTTCCAATCGCATTATTTTGGCGACGGGTACGCGTATAATTTCCACTGGTCTTTTATTGCCTACCAGAAACTGTGCCACCTTCTCAGGGGTGCCAATGGTAGCGGACAATCCTATCATCTGGAAGTCACTATGCGCTAAGTTTCTGACCCGTTCCAAAGCCAGAGAAAGTTGGCTTCCTCGTTTGCTGTCTGCAAGTTCATGAACCTCATCAATCACGACCCACCGTAGACTTTGCAGATGTTGCCTTAATAGCCAACCAGATAGCATGGCTTGCAACGTTTCAGGCGTGGTTATCAGCACGTCTGGAGGACTTCTAGATTGACGCGTTCTCTCTTTCGTATCAGTGTCTCCGTGTCGAACAGCTAGTTTAATGTCCAAGTTGTTGCACCACCATTCAAGCCGTTCAAGCAGATCTCTGTTTAAAGCCCTCAAGGGCGTGATATACAAAGCTTTTATCCCCGGTTTCTGCTGCACTTGCAGAAGCATGCTGAGCACTGGGAAAAACGCTGCTTCAGTCTTTCCCGTTGCCGTCGGTGAAATCAAAAGGACGTTTTTGCCCTCAAGTATCTTGGGAATTGTTTTCTCCTGAGGTTCTGTAGGTTCAGAAAATCCCTTCTGTTCAACAAGCCTTCGAACTGGCTTAACAAGCATTCCAAAAACGTTTTCAGAAGAGTTTTGCAATCTCGGCTAGCCCTCAGGGTATCGAAAAGATTAAGCAGAGAATCAACAGTAAAAACGTTTTGGAAGGTGGCCAAATATTCACACATCCACCTCCATGAAATAGCAAAAACACCCTAGAAGTATCACAAATAGAAGTATCACAAATTTTTCTTAATGACATCAAGTAATCAATTGTCCTGTTGAACTCTTAGGGTTAGAGCAATGATAAAATAAGGAAACAAACTAACAAGGCTTTAAGACTTTACTCAACATTTCCAGCTTGCCGTCAAGTATGAGATTTCTTAAATTTTTGATTTGAAGATAAGAGAAAACGTGTTTAGAATGACTTTCAGGTTTTTTTATCTGCAATTTTTTTCCATGATATTAACATAAAAATGTTTAATCTTAATGTTTAAACGGAAAGTTTCTATTCCAAAACAATGGAAAATTATATATCTATCAAAGTAAGAAAACGTGGGATTGTAACATCATGGAGGAAAATAAATGCCTAAATGTCCTAAATGTGGAGCCGAAGTGCCAAATTTGAAGAAATCATGGAAAATGGCTGGTCGTCCAGACAAACAAGGAAAAAGGATGCAGCTGGAAATCGGACTATATGAATGCCCCCAGGGTCACAGCTTCCGCGAAGTATTGAGTAAACAGAAAATCTAAATCTGCACATTAATAAAGCGATAAACTAGTGGCAATTGCGAATAATTGACAATTGCATTAAACCCCTCATTTTTCTTTTTTTAGGAGCGAAGTTTTATAGCATAGATTGCTTTATGAACAAAGAATAATGCGCTAATAAAACGAGGTCAAACTTTGATTGATAATATCAAGAAACTTTGGAAGAAAGATTATGTGCAAACCGTCATTGTTATTGGCTTGATTGCTCTGGCGGTTTTCGGCTTTTGGTATGGGTCACAAGCAGTGCTAAACACTACTTACCCCGCCTTGGCAGTAGTAAGTGGCAGCATGTGCATACCCTATAACGGCGCATGCAACGGATGGACACATCCCTTCTCTAAAACCTTACATATAGGTGACTTGATAATCGTTCAAGGAGTAAACCCGAGAGATCTTAATTCAAATTACCCAGATAGCGATATAATCGTCTTCCACAAACCCAGCGAGAGAGACGAGCTTATCGTACACAGAATAGTGGCTGAAGAGGAAAGGGATGGGGTGTTATATTTCTACACCAAGGGCGACGGAAACGGCTACAACAAGTGGCCAGCTATACCTCAGAGAAGTGAGTATGACCCATGGAACGGGAATAATGGAATTCCCGAGGACTTGGTAGTCGGCAAGGTAGTTATGCGCGTTCCTTGGGTAGGGCATGTTGTGCTGTTCATGCGCAACTCCATAGGCTTGCCTATAGTAGTAGGCTTTATAATACTAATAGTGGTCGTCGAGTTTGTATTGCCCTTGCTGAAAAATAAAAATCCTCCTGAAAAGCAGGAAGAAGTATAAAAGCAACTACAGCTGCGTTTGCTAAAATACATACTAATGGCGATTTCTCCGCGCTTTCTTTCTCTTTTTCTTTTTGCATCAGCTTAATGGAGGTGGAGATGTGTACTATTTAGATGTTGATGCAGGCTCTCTATTATGGAATCAGACTATTGGGATCATTTTTAGTGGGTTTTGTAGACATTTTTATAACCAGTTCAATTGAATAATAGTAGTGTGGTGAGGTTTGTGGCTGTATCTTCAGATTTTTTTGTTTCTCTAGTTCTATGGTTTCTTCGTGCTTTTGTTTCGAGTGTAATTTGCTTGGCTATCGGGTTTATTGCTATTAAGAGCTTGACGCATTTGACTACGAAGATTTCTGAATTTAAAATTATCAGAGGGAATCCGGTTGCTACGAGTCTTTTTGTGGGCGGATTTCTGGTTTTTGCGGGGTTAGTTGTTTATGGGTCGATGGTTAATCCGTTTTTTTTGGGTCAATCAGTTATTGTTGGCTCTTATTTCAATTTGCAGCGGCTTTTAGTTGTGGTGTTGAGTTTTTTCGTGAGTTTGTTTTTTGGCTGGCTTTTCTATTTTGTTTTTGCCAAGTTAACACCTTTTGGCGTGGATTTAGATGATGTGAATAGGTCTCCTGTGGCTGTTGGAGTCTTTCTTTTTGGTTATGAAGTGTTTCTGGGTTTAATTGTTTATGGGGCTCTTTTGATACCTTTGAGCTGAAAAGGTTATGTTTGGAACGAGTAAGGTCTTCACTGTCTTAATTGTTTTTTTTGTTTTTGCTTGCTTTAATATTGCTTATGGCGTTCCGAGTGGGGGGAAGTATCCGCCGGAGTTTACTTTGCGGTATGGGGAGTGGTATGACAGCTGGGGGTTTAATAGGAATTACTATGGTGGAGTTGACGGTTTTTTGCCTAATGTTGCGTATGAATCTGTTGGTTCGGAAAGGGAGTTGGCTTATAGCTTAGGTGAATGGTTCAGATCCAATTATCCGAGGAAGGTGGAGAGGGCTGAGGCTATTCTTTCTTATGTGCAGAGTTGGACGGATTACGGGTATGACGAGGATAATGTGGTTATGGAAGGGGAGCCTCAGGTAGAGTGGGCTTGGAATGCGGATGAGATGGCTCATATGTTTGATGAAGCCACGCTGACTGTGGCGGTTGGGGATTGTGAGGACTTGGCTTTTTTGTGTTCCACTATTTATTTGGCTGCTGGTTTTGATGTGGTTTTAGTTTCGCCGCCTGAGCATGTGGCTTTGATGATTTGGCTTCCAGAATATGATAACGCCAATTATTATTGGGATATTTCGGGAGATGGTAGGGAGTATGGATGGATTTGGGTTGAGGCAACTGCCGAGGAGAATCCGCTTGGTTGGACTCCTCCAGATTTTGACGATGGTAACTTTGAAGTTTTCTTACTTGGTTTTTCAGAGTTTAATATGATGATGTTACCAAGTTATCCTGAGGCGGAAGATGATGTAACCATAAGGGCTAGCATTGTTAGTGCTCGAGGCATAGTAACCGAGGTCTTGTTGAATTATACTATTGGAAACGTTCAGCAAGTTATTTCGATGGTGGCTGAGGGGTCTTTTTTTGAAGCGGTTGTTCCAAGACAGCCGGAAGGAACTAGAGTTGTCTGCGTTATTTCTGCTTTTGATAGCGAAGGCTTCTTTGGAGAGCGCACTTTTGAATATGAGGTGGGGCAGAGTTTTCAGCTTCCGCCATATGTTTTTGAGGTTGTTGTTGTGCTTTTCGTAATTTTGGTTATTGTGATTTTATTGAGTCGCTAGGGAGTTTGTGTGCAGAACACCAGCAAACCTCCCGAGTTTTATATACTTATATGTTGGTGGTGATCCGCAGTTGGAGCAGACGGGTCCATTTATTCACATGTATCCTATTTATAAAGGCGCATTTTAGATCCTTCAAAAAAAATGCTAGTATAAGAATAGCCTTTTTACTCTTCCTTTTTTTGAGTCAATAATTATGACTTCAAGCTTTGCCTGCAACTGTCTTGTCTGTTGCTTTTCACTTTTCTTTGCTAATCAAGAGCCTGAAGAAAGGTTTATAACATCGTTATTGTCAAACTTTGGACTATATAGCCAAATAAAGAATTCAAATTCTTAACATGCCCAAGACAGCAGGCAAGGAAGAAAAAATGATTAACAGTCATTATATAGAACTCAAAGCAGACCTGTTAGTAAACGGAATAAACGCAACTCCAGAAGCCTTGAAACAGGTCGGGCAGAAATACAAGGAGCAGAACCATGGGCTTTTCGGCTGGGATTTTGAAGATCACGTAAACATTGCTTTGCCTGACGATTTTGCCTTGCCCGATGGCACGATTGTTCAGTTCAGAAGGAACAGTCAATCAGAATACTTGATTGAAACAAAAAATAATGGATTGATCCTGAAAAAGGACGAAGAAGAAATATCGCCGGTGGAGTGGATAGAAAGACCATCCTACTACACGAAAAAGACTACATCCAAAAAAGAGATGGTAAAAATAGGGCAAGTGGGCGGCAAGGACTGCCTCTTCTTTTGCTATCAAAATTACTGCAGCCACTTTTCCCAAAATGAACAATGCCTCTTCTGTAATCTGGTAGCGACCTCAACCACATATGACTCGGTTTTGAAAAAGAAAGAAATCGAAGATATCGGTGAAGTATCCAAGGCTGCTTTTTCAGAAGGCAACGTAAGACATGTGTTGCTAACTGGTGGCTGTTTTAACCATCAAAAAGAAATCGAGCTCGTCTCAAGCATCGTCAAATCAATAAAGGAGCATATGGATTCTGCTAGCGTTCCAGGCACAATTCTTCCATCCCCGCCTCGCAATATAGAAGAGATCCAGAAATATCACGATTCTGGCATCCAAGCCATTGGGTTCAGCATGGAAATATGGGATGAAAAGCTTTACAAAGCCATCTGCCCTGGAAAAGCAAAGAGTGTTAGTCATGCAGCTTTTATTAAGTCAATTCGAAGTGCTGTCAATGTGTTTGGCGAAGGCAACGTTTACGGCGTGTTCGTTATGGGTATTGAACCAAGAGATACATTCTTGGAAGGCGTCAAGGAGCTCGCAGGTTTAGGTGCTAACGTTGTGCCTTTTGTTTGGTCGCCCAATCCTGGCTCAAAACTTGCTGGGCATCGAGCGCCCACAAGCAAATGGTTCGTCGAGACTGTCACTGACGCGGCTGAGATTGTCCGCGATGCAAGTGTACCGTCGGGTACTAAAAATCATTGTTACCAATGTGACGGTAATTCGTTGCTTCATGATGCTTTGCGGTTGAAGGGAATCGAGTAATTGTGGGTTCGTCTAATCCTATGGCAATCCAATAAATAAATTGCCCCGTTTCTTGTCTAATGGAAGAAACCCCCTCTCGTGCGCGCGTAAAAAACGACGAAAAGTAGCGCGAAAGCTGGAATAGATTCTGAGACCACTGATTCTCCAAAAACTGGCAAAAGCTTATGGTGGCACAACCCTAGATGAGTATGAAACTAGAGTTGCAGACACGAGGGAAGAAGCACAAAAACTTGTTGAAGTGGACTTTGAAAGGTTTTATTAGAGAAACTGATTATTCTTCGGTAGGGTTGTTGTTTTGGAGGTGAAATGATGGGAGAAGATTTAATCTTGGCTACAATGCCTATGATTCCTAAACACGAGGTTGAAGAAGTTTTAGGGGTTATATACGGTTCCAGCACGAGAACTAGGGGAATGGGTGGGCGGTTTCTTTCGGGTTTGGAATCGCTTACTGGTGGGAAGGGTACGGCTTATGCGAGTGAGATTGAGAAAGCTAGAAGAGAGGCTCTTGACGATTTAAGAAATAAGGCTAGAAAGCTTGGGGCAAACGGAATTCTCGCAATAGACTTTGAGACCGCAGAGGTTCTGGAAGGCTTTATCCTAGTGACTGCTTATGGAACAGCAGTAAAGCTGAAAAAAATAGTTTAGAGTCTTATGATTTGGACAAAAAAACAAGCAGTGGGAATTGAAAATAGACCTCAAAAATCCTGTAGGCGTAAATATTCTTCCCGACAGGTAAGAATACAACACTTTGCGGGGATTTCATCCTCCTAAAACTTTTTATGGCAACTTCATCTGATTATTTGCCGAAAATGTATTTTGTTTGATGATATAGTTGTTTGTTCTGTTGTTGCTGCGTTGGAACTGGTATTTGTGTAGAACATTGGATATATTCCGATAAGGGAGTTTGTCTTATATTGAGTATTAATATATGAGTTAGAGTGGGTGTTGAGATGAGTTCTAGGTTGTCTCGTGAAGATTTCGGCGTGCTTTACGCGCGCGCTTGTACTGATTTTAGAAAGAATATCTCATCTGTTGCGAAGATGTTGTTGGAAAAAGGTTATAGTGAGGACCAGATTTTGGGTATTCTAAGTCTCTATCTTGGTTCATGATGTATAGAAAATTGCTTTTTTTATTGTCAATAGCGAGCGCTTGAAGTAGAACAGAAGACCCTACAAAGTTAGTAGCAGTCGGATACGAGTACGTTTCTACAATGGGCGAACAGCAAATCTACAGGAAACGAAAATGACAGCGAAAAATAGGTGTGTTCATTAAATCATAGGTGTATTTATAAAGACACCCTGCTTATAAAAAAGGGTATTTAAATACAGCGAAATGAGATGAGTAGTTAATGCCAAAAGTTAAAGCAACAATAAGCATCGAAAACGTCGTTGCATCTGCAACACTAAACCAGAAAGTTGACTTGAACGCAGTCGTTAAGGGTTATCCAGGTGTAGAGTATCGTCCAGAACAGTTTCCTGGACTCGTTTTTAGATTAAAAAGACCGAAAACGGCCACACTGATTTTCAACTCGGGAAAGATGGTTTGCACAGGAGCAAAATCTGAAAAAGAAGCACGCAGAGCTGTTATGAAAGTAATCAAGGAATTGAAAAAAGGCGGAATAATAATCATTAGCAAACCGGAGTTGAAAATACAGAACATCGTAGCCTCAGCAAGCTTGGGGGGTATGATCGACCTGGAAAAAGCGGCTTTTACGCTTGAAAGGACAATGTATGAGCCTGAACAGTTTCCAGGTTTGATTTACAGAATGGGTGAACCGAAAGTTGTGATTCTGCTTTTTGCAAGCGGAAAACTGGTTTGCACAGGAGCTAAGAAAGAACAAGACGTTTATGACGCTGTGCAAAAATTGCACATTATATTGGAAGAGAAAAAGCTAATCTTCTACGATTAAGACATGGTAGCTTTCTGCTACTACCTCAATTATTTTTGATTTGTTTCATAATGGTCTTGAAGTTTTCTTGGTTGATTGCACCAATTTCAAACAAAGTGTTAGCGACTTCCCTCATTTTAAGCAGAGTGTGAATCTTAATGCCGCGTTTTTCAAGCTTTATTTTTCCTCCTTCCTCCCTATCCAACAAAGCTACTACTTCCGTCACCACACCGCCTTCAGCCCTTATAGCGTCTGCAGCTTTTTTCAAGTTTAAGCCCGTGGTGATTAAATCGTCCACGAGTAGAACACGGTCTCCTGAAACAAGGATTCCTTCCACTCTTCTTTGCCTTCCATGATGCCGAAGACCTTTGCGCACATAAAGAAAGGGTTTCCTTAGGTTGTAAGCAATTTGAGATGCAAAGGGTATTCCAGCAAGAGGAACGCCTGCTACTCTGTCGAAGTTCTCAAGGCCTACTTGACTAGTTATGTATTCTTCGTAAAAAGTGCAGATTTCCCTGAAAGCATCTGGGAAACTCGGCACGACTCTTAGGTCTACGTAGTAGGGGCTGGCTTTTCCACTTGATAATTTGAAGACCCCAAATTTTAATGCGTCTATTTTATGCAGGATTTTTGCTATTTCAATCTTTTTTTTCTGACTGCTTTCTTGTGTTATGAAGTTTTCACTTCCTCTTAGATACCTGGTAAATCTTGGTAAGTTCAGGAATCAAGCATGCGATTCTCGGCAGTTCCGTTTTCAAGATTGCGGCGAACTGTTGCTGATAGTCCTTTGAGTTTGTGTGGTAAGGAACTGCAACTTGGGGTTTTGTTAGCCTTGCTATTTCGAAGCCTGTTTCCGGAGAGGTGCCTGGAGCAATTCCTACGGTGCAAAAGACAACATCAAAATTTTCTCTTTCGCCTATGGCTGCAAGTTCCGGAAAAGGCAAACTGTCAGCGGTATGGAAGACTTTCACCCCGTCTTCACTTGTGATTATGTATGTTACTGGCGCGGTTGCGGGGTGATTGCATTTTTCCGCTTTTACCGAGACTTCACCGATTTTGATTTCCTCATAGGGGCGAATTTCTTGCAGTTTGTCTGGAGGAATAGAATGTTGTAGACGCTCTGCAGAAGCAGTATCAGCTATTATTTTACAACCTGTGGCTTTCTGTATTTCAGCGATTAAACGGGGATCTAAATGATCGTAATGTTCATGGGTAATAAGAATCGCGTCTGCATTAGGGAAACTGCGTGCTCTTATATCCACTGGGTCGATGATAATTGTTTTCGTTGGGGTTTTGATCAACACCCCAGAGTAATGATTAAACCAAACGAAAAGAATCGCGTTTTTTTCAGGTGTTTTATTGATAGGCATAACTTGACTCCTCGGTATCTGTACTATTACATTTCCAGTTTTAAAGAAGTTTTGATAATTTACGCTATGCGGTTGCAAACGCTCTATTAATTTCGCAATTAGCCACCATAAATCTCTATATATGTCTGTTTATCAGAAAAACTACTCTGCAAAGCTATAACTTATCGTAGAAACAGACTTGCTCTAAAAAGTTTTGCAGCCTCACTTGTAAACCACATTATGCTTATGAGAAAAGTAAAAGCCCCAGATGAACATTCTGGTTTAACATGCACTAGTTTATGAAGCACAAAAATAATATACAATGTCTTGAAAACATTTTGAACTGAGGTGCCGTCAGTATAAAAGAAAAAATAAGCAGTATAGGATACGTAAACAAAATTCGAGATAACTTACTAAGAATAAGACGGAAAAACCTTGTACCCTTGTACAATTCTTTGAGAGCTGCTAACTGCTTGGTATGCGCGGGGTCAGGCAGATCACTTCACTCACTAAATGCGGCTGTGAGTCAAATAGCCCTCAGCCGAGTAGGTTGGAGAAACAAGGTGGTCTTAACGCCTGATGATCCAGGGTTTCCGGGTAAGAGTATGTACGATGCGGCTGGTGATTTAGAACGTCGTTTTAAGAAGACGCTGCTTTTGATTAATTCTGGAAGTGGTTATTCAGATGATCCGCTAGTCATGGCTCAGGACTTGGCTAGGTACATTGATGAAAAGAAAACGTCCAAGTTTGCAATTGGGCTTTTAACTTCAGCTATGGAATCACCTTTAGCTCAGATAGCCCGTCAATATGGTCACGTGGTTCATGTCAAGGGTCGAGGGAAGTCTAAGCCCTCATTTGAATATAGCGAAACGGGCATGATGGGCGACGTTTTCGAATTGGGCACACTTATGCTTCTATGCATGATGATTGAAGCTATTTTCAGAAACCTAGAAGCTGAGGACGTGTTTAAACTATGCAAAGCAGAATTCGAAAAGATAGGAGCCATTATAGACGCTAACGTGAAGTCGGAAACCTATACGCAGCTTGTTGACCTGTTGGAAAAGCGAACCAACGTATTTCTAGGCGGTAAAGGCACTGCAAATGAAATTTCCAAAATGACAGGCATTAGACTATTCCACATTAAGAGCTTCTTAGGTGACAACGTTTACGTGACCAGAGGCGTTAACACTCCTCATCCAAGGGCTGGAGACCTTGAAATCCTATTATCCTATACGGGAGAAACCAAACCTGTCATTCTCTGGGCGGACGTGATGAAAAAATTCAACGGTACTGTGCTTGGTATAACTGGCACAAAAGATTCAACATTAGCCAATAAAGCGGACTTGAAGATAATCTTGGAGGAAGATGTGAAACCCGGCACTCCAAGGCGGTTTTACACCAGAGCAGCCTACGTCTTAAGCCCCTTACCTGTAAAGCTAGCTGAAAGGTTGGGTCAAAGAGGACTTAAGCTGCCCGAGTATATAATAAGCTGGTATCACTCCGTCACACAGTAATTGAAAGGAAAACAATGGGCTACATATGGATCCAATAAAAACGGCAATACTAGGATTCATTCAAGGCCTAACAGAATGGCTTCCAATTTCCAGCACGGGACATCTTCGAATAACTGAGCAGCTTTTCGGGATGAGAATGCCCCTGCTCTTTGACGTAGCTTTGCACCTAGGAACTCTGGCAGTTATCATTATTTTTTTCCGAAGAGAAATCAAATCAGTTCTCACAGCGCTTTTAAAGAGAGAATTCAAGTCGGAGAACGGAAAACTGATCCCTCTTATCATAATCGGAACAATACCCACAGCGTTGATCGGCTTAGCATTTAGCAACGCTATTGAAACATACTTTAGCAATTTCCTGCCAATGGCTATCGCCTTCATAATATGTGGTGTCGTGCTTTACTTTTCAAAAAATGGACGGGAACAAGCAGACAATGTAACATACTTTGGAGCCTTGGCAATAGGAACTGCCCAAGGCATAGCGTTAATCCCTGGAATATCGCGAAGCGGTTTAACTATCGCCACAGCACTTCTGCTAGGAGTCAGACGAGAGAAGGCTTTCAAGTTTTCCTTTCTGCTTTCGGTTCCAGCAGTACTCGGCGCCTTAGCCTTAACCCTGAGTAATCAGTATGAAGTGTTGACGCTATTCGGTGTAGGTTGGATGGAAACCTTCGTCGGCGTTGTGATGTCAATAGTTGTCGGCTATTTCGCGTTGAAACTTCTGTGGAAGGCTTTGCAAGGAAAAAAATTATATTTATTCGCTTTCTACTGCTGGCTCATAGGTGCAGTGCTGTTAACAATCAGCCTTGGCAATTTCTAGCCAAAAAGGTCGGCCTGAAAGAAAACGCGTTAGGAAATCTGCAAACTCCCCGTTGCTCTTGTACACTGATACTATTTCACTGTTGACGAGAACTTCAAATTTGTCCCTGAATCTCTGCGACATATGATCCGCAACCCCTATTTGCCTGCCGCCATCCTTAAGTTTCTTTCTCAGAAGCCCAACAACATCAGTGAATTTGCGCTGCATCTCAACTACCCATCTACCATTTTCAACGTAAGGTCCAGAAAACACACTGCTATTTCCATTGTATTTTTGCAGGAAATTTTCGCATTCCTTTTCCCGTTTGAGAGGAGGCCCAAAATGTTTCTTAATACTCGGCAAAACACGTTGCTCAAGCTCGAGGGTGAAAACACTTAGCGTTTTTTCGTCGCTCCAAACAGTGTCTCTGAGAACCTCGAATTCATTAAGCTCACAAAGTTTTCGCAGAGCCTTCCGCGTCTTGTATAGTTGTCCCCATAAAACATCGGGAACAATCTCGATATTTCCAAGCGTCAGAAATATGAGTGATGTGCCACGCTTTTGCAGCTTATCTTTCAAAACTCTTACGGGTAGGGCTTCAATTTTGGGGGGATAAAAGAATCGTGAATCTGGCTTTTTGAGGAAAGCTCTGGCGGCGGCAACAAGCGTATAAAGCTTCTTGGTTTGAACAGCGGACGCCACGTTCCTTCCTTTGTCGACTGGGTCAACTATAACCAACGGTTCTGGAAATAATTTATCAAGTTCCTTCTCTTTGCCTTTATAATAGCCTTCAATGTCAATGGTTACCCTTTGAGTGTAACCAGCAAAAGCCCGCAACGTAGCGATGAAGGATTGATTATGGACAATTAGAAGTTCACAGAGGTAGCCACTGAAGCCACCCGTTTTTATTTCAGCACCATATGCGTCAACGCCCTTTAGGAACTTCTTGAGCAAACGCACCTCGCCGCGTAAACCTTCACTTAAGTGTTCTTTCACGTAGTCAGTGTGGAAGGGCGTTCGGTCCGTGGCGCTCAACCATTCACCTCGTCTAACGTCATAGCAAGGTACAATATTCAATCGAAAACCGCCGACAAACGCCTCTAAATAGGGGTGCTCCGCGAAACGTTCAACTTGTCTAGCGCCTTCAGTGGCTTTTCGCGCAATTTTCAATCCGATTTCACCAAGAGATTTTCGAGGTATGGTTGTTGATAGGCGCATGAAAACGTCAATTTCAGGTTCTTCTTTTAACCAAGTTTCTTTAGCAACTGAGCCTTCAATCCTAACTGTAGCCGTAATACTTTGCTCCTCGCATAAAATCGCAACTTTTCGTTGTAAATTTTCAGCCAAAGTTGTTATTTTGGCTCTGTCAGCCTTGGTAGGCGTGATTTTCGCCAAGATTTTTTTGTTTAATTCGTTGAATTTCTGCATTACTAGTTCCTTTGTTATTCTTGGGGACAAAACTCTTTAAGCGTTGAGTAAACTGGTCCTCCAGGTGTTAATTCACTTTTCTTGAGCCTAAGGCAACTTGCTTTGATGACTCCTAATTCGTGTTCAGCGTTTTCAATGAAGAACCTAGTCAGTTGCGCCTTACTTCTCCCTGAGCGGACACGGGCGATCGTCAAGTGGGGGCTGAAGCCTTTAGAGTTTTGGGTGAAGCCTAAACCTCGCAGACGGGATTCCAACTGGCTGAATACGCTTTTCAGTTGGTCTATGCCTGTGACTATTCCCGCCCAGACGACCCTTGGGTAGTTTGGACTGGGGAAGGCTCCTAAACCTTTGATTCTCACATTGAAGGGAACAAAGTGAACTTTTTTCATCTCTTCAAAGATTTTGTCAACCATTTCTGCCGTGATGTTTCCAAGGAATCTGACCGTGATGTGTATGTTCTGGAGTTTCACGAGTTTCAGATCTGCGCCCGTTTGAACTAAAAGTTGTTGTGCAGAAGCAAGCCTATTCAGAACAGTGTCGTTTTCAATATCGAAAGCCAAGAAGCTTCTTGTGGAATGTAGTATTTGTATTCCCCCAATTATTTTTTACATTTCCCTCTCATAAATGCTTTTTAATTTTGGATGTTGTTATTTTAAGAAATAAAAAAAAGGGTGCAATATGACGGTCGAGAAGATAGTTGTTGGTTTAACTGGAATGCCGGGATCCGGCAAGTCTCTTGTGGTAGCTGTTGCTCTTTTGGAGGGCTACGATGTCGTTGTTATGGGAGACGTAGTAAGGGAAGAAACAGAAAAACGTGGGTTGGAGCTGAACCCGAAAAACATTGGAAAAGTGATGCTTGAGTTGAGGGAGAGCTACGGAGCCAGCGTGGTAGCGGATAAGTGCATCTCGAAAATTGAGAAGGAAAAAAGTGAGAAAGTTATTGTGGATGGCATTAGAAGCCTACGTGAAGTTGACGCTTTTAAAAAACATTTTCCCAAGTTCAGCCTCATAGCTGTGCATTCTTCATCTGAAACAAGGTTTAGCCGCCTCTACCGTCGTCGCAGAAGCGATGATCCAGATGGATGGGAGCTTTTCCATGAGCGTGACATGCGCGAACTCAATGTAGGGTTGGGAAACGTTGTAGCGATGGCAGAGTATATAATAGCTAATGAGAACAGTAGAAACGCGGTAAAAGCCAAAGCAAAAAAAGTTTTTTGGAGAATTGAGCGAAAATGGAACAGATAGCGATTCATGTTGAAGTAGAGATTAACCCCACTGAGGATTTGGAAAAAGTTGAAAAAGCTGTAGTGCACATCTTCGAAAGTAGATCTGCGAAGATCAAACCGACCTACAATGGAAGTAAATTGCACGCTGAGTTTGAAGGATTAGAGGCACTGGTTAAATTTCGTAATCTGCTTAGTTTGGACCGTATTCGCGCTGCTGCTAGAAAAGTTTTTCTTGGAGGATTAAGGGATAGCAAGGTTAGGTTTTTCCTTAATAAGCAGGCGGCGTTTGCCGGTCATGTATCGTTCTCAGAGAAAAACGCAGAATCTTCTCTGGGTCCGATAAAAGTTACGATTGAATGTAAGGATCCTAAACCGCTTATTGACTGGCTTGCACCAAGGAAAGCCTAATTTGGAGGAAAATTCTTGTCAGAAAAAGCTGTGGTTAGTAAGTGCGGGGCAGTTTTATTGGGTGACTCAGTAGCTTGTGACGCTTTTGACGCCGACAGGCCTTTGCGCGTTGTTACTCACGCTCACGCAGACCACTTAGTTGGTTTAAGGCGGAGTTTGAAGGTTTGCGACAAGGTTTTAATGACTGCGGCTACGAAAGACCTTGTCGGAGTTGTTAACGGTTCGTTATGGCTTGATAATGGCGCTTTGAAGCTTTTGGATTACGGGGAAATGTTTGAGTATGGGAACGATCGGTTGACTCTTCTTAAGGCGGATCATATTTTGGGTGCGGCTCAGGTTTTGGTGGAAAACTCGGCGGGTATCAGGGTTGCGTATACCGGAGATTTTAGAGTTGACGGGACAGAACCTTTGATGGATTGCAACACACTTGTTGTAGAGGCGACCTATGGTAACCCATGGTTTAGACGTGTGTTTAAAGTCAATGTTCCAGATCTACTTGTTTCATTGGTTGAAGAAAGGCTTAGACAAGGTACAGTTTACGTGTTTGGCTATTACGGTAAGCTGCAAGAGGTTATGCAGATACTTCGCAGTGCCGACATTTGCGTGCCGTTTGTTATGCCTGAACGTGTTTTTAATGTTACAAGGATTTGTAAGGCCCATGGAATGCAGCTTGGAGATTTTACGCTTTCAACCGCCAAAGAGGGTAAAGAACTACTGGATAAGGATTTGCCCTGTGTTGCGTTTTATCACATGAACACTCGGAACAAAGTAGGGATGAATAGTTCACGTATCTGTGTTAGCGGCTGGGAGTTCCGTTCTCCATGTAGGCAGATTGGGAAACGGGAGTATCTAGTTGCGCTAAGTGACCACTCAGATTTTACTGGTTTGATTGAATACATTAAGCGTTCTAATCCCAAGCGCGTGGTTACAGACAATTATCGGGTTAGTCATGGTGTAATGTTAGCAAAGCAGATAAGCAAGCGTTTAGGAATCCCCGCAGTTGCAATGCCAAAATAGTCTCAAGCATCATAAATACATGCAAATACTTCATCCCTTCAGGCAGCAAACCCTGATATTTGGATGCCGCATTCGTTAAGGTTTAAAAAGCATGAAGTGCATCTTGTCCTAGCTCTAGGTAAAAACGATTTAGGAGCTTACCCATGAACAAATCCTCTCAGATTTCAGGTTTCTACAAGCTCAATCCAAAAGAACGCGTAGCCCTCGTAAAAGATTTTGCAGGTTTGTCCGAAGAAGAATGCGATTTGCTGCAAAACACTGGCTCGTTGTCTTTGGAAGCAGCTAACCGCATGATAGAAAACGTGGTAGGCGCATTTTCCCTGCCGCTGGGCGTAGCCGTCAATTTTCTCATTAATAACCGCGATTACATTATCCCAATGGCCATTGAAGAACCATCTGTGGTGGCAGCAGCCAGCTACGCGGCTAAAATGGTGCGAGAGGGTGGTGGCTTCCACACAAGCAGCACACCACCCATTATGATCGGGCAGATACAGGTAGTTGATATTGCAGACCCTGACAGAGCTAAAAAGCGTGTTTTCCAGGCTAAACAGGAAATCCTGAAGAAAGCTAACGCCCAAGACCCCGTCTTGGTTTCCTATGGCGGCGGAGCAAAAGACCTAGACGCGAGAGTAATAAACACCACCACCGGTCCTATGCTCATTACAGAGTTACATGTGGACTGCCGCGACGCTATGGGAGCAAACGCGGTTAATACCATGGCTGAAGCTGTAGCTCCCATAGTCGAGCGGGTAACGGGGGGCCATGTTTACCTGCGGATAATCAGCAACTTAGCCACAAAACGGTTGGCAAAAGCCTGGTGCACAGTACCTAAAGAAAACGTAGGTGGAGAAGAAGTTGTGAACGGCATCGTGAATGCCACAGCCTTTGCAGCCGCTGACCCGTACCGCGCAGCAACACACAACAAGGGTGCCATGAACGGAATAATCGCCCTTATCCTTGCCACAGGAAATGACCACCGAGCTATAGAAGCCGGAGCTCACGCCTATGCTGCTATGAGAGGTCAGTACACTTCGCTTTCAACGTGGGAAAAAACCGAAAACGGTGACCTAAAAGGGACAATTGAATTACCGATGGCCGTGGGCTTAATAGGTGGTGCAGTAAGAACTCACCCCATAGCCAAGATCGCGCTGAAAATTCTCGGCGTCAAAACAGCTAATGAGTTCGCAGAGGTTATTGCAGCCGTCGGCTTGGCCCAGAACCTCGCGGCGTTGCGAGCCCTAGCGCACGAAGGCATCCAACGTGGACATATGTCACTTCATGCAAGAAACATCGCTATAGCAGCCGGCGCTCAGGGAAAACTTGCAGATTTAGTGGCTGAAAGAATGGTTAGAGAACGAAAAATCCGCATAGATCGAGCAAAAGAGTTAATCAAAGAACTGAGTTCCTAACTGAAAACGGAAAGCACGAACCACCACATATTCTTTTACAATCTGTGTTTATCAATAACTGTTAAATAACCGTAACAAAATGCTGAAAAGGCATAGAAATAAAAAAATTTAGCAGCTATCATGTTTGGAAGCTAATATGGTTCGACCTTTGAATTAGAAAGAAGTAAGTGCTGCAGAGCTCGAAAGTCTATAACATCATTTTTGGTTTTTGAGGGGAATCAGTAGGCAAGAATATTTTGAGGTCTATTCGAAAGTTTTTTTTATCAATTCAAACCCTAGTTGGTTAATGCATTTGTCTAGGATGATTGCGTTACGCAGTCCAGTAAACGATAACATCTTAACATCCTAATAGATTGGTGCTTTTGTTATTATTTGAAGTAATGAATAGCCCCAAAAAAACTATGCAAAAAGAAATAGTAGAGAAGTTTGGTTATAAAAAAGCGAGAAAAGGCCTTTCTGTATTTTGAAGTTAATATCTAGGTCTATACCCGCCACCGCGTCGGTCTCTGCCGCCGTATCCGCCGCCTCTGCCACCGTATCCGCCTCGCCTAAATGATCTTCGCGGCTGGTCGTATGTCTTGCTGGAGACGTTGTTTTCAGTGTTAACTTCTCCTTCGAACGGTTCTTCTGAGGTTGCCATTTTTCCGTACTTGCCAATGTTGAGCCGCATATTGCCTTTAAACAGTGTTACGTAGCCATTTTCTATGCGTATAGTGTCTTCCTCGTTTACTTTTTCAATGTTATCGTCCCACAGGGTTAGGTAGATACTGCCTGTCTCGTCACCTACTAGTGCGTCGCATACTCTATGAGGAGATCCGTCTCTACCCATGGGAATATCACGGATTTCGCTTTTCGAAACCACTTTTGCCGTGACGTTAACTGCTCTTGATTGGGGGGTCAACTCTCCAACTTTGGCTTCCACTGGTTGCCTTTTGTTTTCGAAAAAACCTTCAACAGCCAAACTAATTCAACACCTTATTCATTAAACTAACACACTTTAGAATACCTGCTACACTTAAGGCTTTTGGTGGGCGTTTTAGGGAGTTAAAGGATAATTATTGTATCTATGTTAAACGAGTAAACAACAACATTTATTAAGACTCAATATTGCGTATATATGTTGAAGAGAAAGAAACGGAGTTATTGGACTATTGGAATACATTAGGGGAAGCCAAATGGACAGGTGGCATTGGTGCAAAAACTGCACGCAGTATCCAATGTACATCTACCAAAAAATTTCCAAAGAGCCTCCATCAGGCCTCTGCGAACAGTGTAAAACAAAAGAAGCTAATGGAAATTGCGAATGCGCAGAGCTGAATGAAAAATCCAAATGTCCAAAATAGAAAAACATAAGTGGGCTTACTACGATGTACCATTTATTTTGTAAGATTGCGCTTTCAGAAAACTCGGAATCTTGCCCTAACTGCGCATCCTATATTAGATATAATACTGCTGCTGAAAGAATCCTTAGCGAAAGCACCCTACAAAAACACTGGATCAAAAGGGTAATCGCTATTTTAATTGACTCAATCATAGTTGGATTAGCAACCATGATCCTAGGGAGTCTGACAGAGGCATTGGGGATTTTCAATTGGCTAAGCCTTCCCTTCGTAATTGGGTTCGTATATGTTCTTTATTTCACAGCAACCGAATCTTTCTACGGCTATACTGTGGGAAAGAGACTAGCGGACCTTAAAGTTACGGCTACGAACGGAAAAAAACCGAATTTGAAAAGCGCCTTTATAAGAAACATTAGCAAAATTCACTTTCTTATCTTGCTTTTGGACACCGTCGGCGGCTTTTATATCTCGAAAGATACTCATCAAAGATATATCGATCAAATCGCAAATACAACCGTTATTTGATGAGCGATTTGGTTGAACTAAATTGAAGATAATATTAATTGTTATTGTTAGGTAACAGTTTCATAATTCAAAATTACTCGAGTATGCTAATCTGTTTTTCCAGTACATAATTTTTAAATATTTTTTAAGCCTATTAGTATAGTGAGGGAAAGAGTCAAAGTCTCTTCCGCAAATCTCAGAGCTTCAATGAAATATAGACTACTTCAAAACGAAGCTAATTGACATTGAATCAAATTTACGCAAATAGCATTGAACCCTTTGCTATCCAATACATCAGTCCAGAGGGAAACAACAAATCGAAAATACACTCTTTCCCTCTTCCCTCTTTTTCTCTCAAGATATTTTTTATAAAAAACTTCACAATTAAGAGAATGCAAAATCTATTCACGATTTAGTAGTTGAAATGAGGGTCAATAGAATTGCCATTTTTTAATTTTTGAAGCCATGTGTGTATTCTTCTGAAAGTTTATACTCTTCAACTTCTCTTGTGTTGATTTAAGATGAACGGGAGCAGTTCCTTCTTTAATTTGAAGTTTCACAACGTCAGTTTAGTCATCAACAAAAATTTTTACTATAAAGTTGCTAGCCTTGTGATTTAAAGGTGTCATAAAGTGAACTAGCAAGTCAGCAGTATTTTTCAAGTTAAAACTAGAAGCTGCCTATTTGATAAGCAGAGACTATTCTGAGAAGTTTAAAAACGAAGATATTGGGTATAGTTGTTGTTGACGGAAGTCATTTAACCCTTTAGGGTGTTTTTCTGAATTAATTTCCTAAGGGGTCTTTTGTTCTTCTGTTTGTTTTACGCTTTTGGTCCCGTTTCCATGTGGGAAAGTGGGCACTGTGTATACGTCAGTAACGCCGTTAAGATTCTTTACTTTTTTCTGAACAAACTCAAGTACTTCTGAGCTGTTTTCAGCGTTAATCCAAATACCTACGTCCCAAGCTCCAAAGATGTTCATACTGTAACATAGGTCTACACCGGAAATTGGTCTATCTTCTAGTTTTCTTATGTCGCCTAAGGTATCGATTATTTTTCCTGGGTTTAGTTTCATCAGGACTAAATATTCTGGCATGCTGCTTTTTTCCTCCAGTTTTTCTTTTACTGAGATGTTTGTAGCTTAACTTAAATATTACGAATTACGAATACAGATTTCAGGTTGCTTTTAAGAAAAATCAAAAAAACCAGCAAAAAGCGGGTTGAGGTAAACCTTAGCAGTTATTTGATGACGTCCTTAGGAAACCAGGATAAGAGTAATCAAATCTCCAATTCTCAGAACGCCAAATCTCCGTAAAGCAGTCTTTATGATAGTAACCCTTAACCTTTCCAAAAGAATCCTTTAGCGTGACTTCATGAGGGTTTACTACCTTGCCACACTCTCTACATTTCAAACCTTCTTTTTTTTCTAATTCCAGTTTCTTTAAGGCTTCACATTGTGCCCTTAATTCAGAAACTTGACGTTTTAAAGACTTAAGTCTCGCCAAAGTAGCATTAACCTTTTCCTTACGCTTAGCCACACTACTGGAACATTGGGCATAATTTGCCTGCATTGTTCAGACCTAGCTTTCTTTTCTGTTAAGCAACTTACAAAGAAAACTTCCTGCATGACTACATAATACTTTATTTCGACTATTGCAATATTTCAAAACTGAACGCAACAGCTAATCCTTCTTAAAAAATGGATAATTCCAAACAAAATCGTGATATAAGCGGCATCAAAGCCACCAGTCAAGATATAAATATAATGGTATGGTCTTTCCGCGAGTATTACCTGTTTAGCTATCTGCTGACGTTGATAGAGTTCTAGTTTTATGAGATTATTAAAAAAATTGTCTAAGAAACTTGAAATCATAGAGTGGCAATAGCGTTGTCTGACGTTTTAATCAATGATAATAGTTTTTAGGGGGTGCCTATACCATACTTTATTATTGCAGAGAGATTTTTATGAAGTTTGAAACTTGCGTAAAAGAAATTATTCTGCGTACCTACAACGTAACCAGCTTCAGGTTCCCCAAGCCAACATTGTTAAACTACAAGGCGGGGCAATTCTTTTTTGTCACATTAAAAGCTGATGGAAAAGAATTGAAAAAGCACTTTAGCTTCTCCAGTAGTCCAACAGAAAAAGAGCATATAGAGTTCACCAAGAAACTGTCAGACAGTGACTTCTCCAAAGCGCTTAAAGCACTTAGAGAGGGGGACTGGGCTAGGATAGATGCTCCGTATGGAAAATTTACTTTCGAAGGTGAACATGAAAGAATCGGTTTACTCGCAGGAGGAATCGGAATAACTCCCTTCAAAAGCATGTGCCAATACTGTACAGATTTGCGCCTAAACACGAAAATCACTCTGCTATATGGTAACCAAAGAAAAGAAGATATTGCATTTAGAAAGGAACTAGAAGAACTGGAACGACAAAACAAGAACCTGAAAGTGGTATTAACACTCAACGAGGCCGAGAGTGACTGGAAGGGCGCCACAGGATTAATCACTGCGGAAATGATAAAAAAGGAGATACCGGACTACAAGAAAAACGTGTTTTACACCTGTGGTCCTCCCCGAATGGTGGAGACGATGGAAAAGCTTGTCGAACAACTAGGTGTACCTAAAACACAGCTCAAACGCGAGTATTTCATAGGCTACACATGACCAGTTACGGATAGAACCTTCTTATGGTCCTTGGAAACGGAATTGCATCAATTATGTTTTCCAGATCTAGCATCCAAGTCAGTAGCCTTTCCAAGCCCATCCCGAAGCCTACATGCGGTACAGTCCCGTAACGTCGAAGATCCAAGTACCACTCGTAATCCTCAGCCTTCAAATCCATCTCTTCAATTCTTTTAGTTAGTGCGTCTTTGTCGTCTTCTCTTGCCCCGCCAGTGGATATCTCACCTATTCTTGGAACCAACATGTCTACTGACATGGCAACTTCATGGTGATCACTGTGCGTCTTACAGTAAAAGGCTTTGATGGCCGTTGGGTAATCGTAAACGAAAAATGGTTTCCCAAACACTTCCGCCAAGATCTTCTCATCCTCGTAGCCTAAGTCGTCGCCCCACTGGAGATTGGCGCCCTTATTGCGGAGGAGCTCAACTGCCTTAGCATAAGTAATTTTCGGAAATGGTGTGCTAACCGAATATAGCTTAGAGATTTTAACTCCTAGCTCTTCAAGTTCAGGGTGGCATTTTTCAGCGGTTTGCCGGCAAATATGCGCCATAAGCTCCTCTTCGAATCGCATCAGGCCATTTATGTCAGCGAAGGGCCATTCTCCTTCTATGTGCCAGTATTCCGTCAAGTGCCTTATTGTGCGGCTTTTTTCAGCGCGAAAAGACGGGGCTATGCAGTAGACTTTCTCTAACGAGTAGATAAGAATTTCAAGGTACAGCTGTGAGCTCTGCGTTAGGTAAAGGTTTTGGTCGAAATATTTTAGGCCAAAAAGAGTTGAACCACCCTCGACAGCAGCTGAGATGAACATGGGAGGAGAAATCTCTGTGAAATCTTGGTTTTGGAAGAAATCGCGGGCAAACTGCAAAACTTTGTCTCGAATCTTCATTACAAGATTCATGCGACGGCTGCGTAACCAGAGGTGACGCATGTCGCGAATGAATTGTTCGCTCTGGTCTTTGGTTATAGGGAAAAGCTCAGCTAAACCAATGACTTCTATAGATTCGGTTGTTATTTCGTAACCTCCTGGCGCGCGTTTGTCTGGTCTAGCGAATCCTTCAAGCTTCAGGGAAGACTCAATTGTCAAGCTTTCTGCTTCAGTCCATGAGGGGCTTTCTCTCTTGACAGTACACTGTATGAAACCTGTTCCGTCTCGAATTAGCAGGAAAATCATTGTTTTTCCTTCTCGCTTACGGTAAACCCATCCTCTAATGGTTACTTTCTTGTTTTTGTGGAAGCCATCAAGAACCTCGCGGATTTTCACTAAAGCCATTATACATCAACTTCTCTCTACTATTGTTTTCAAACCTAAATGCCTATCGATTAAGATTCTAAGCTTCCTTAACCTTTGGTTCTGTAACCTTGAAGGCTATTATCGCCGCGAATGGTATAGCCGCAGCAGCCAGCAAAAGGAAAGGCAGTTGAGGGGATACAAACGCGTAGAGAAAACCAATTATGATCTGGAGAACCGCTTGGACCAAGTAAAGAAAGAAATGGATGCAACCATTAGCTGTTCCCCGCAGGTTTTTTGGAATCATGTCTCCCATCAACACTTGATAGCTATTCAGCTGCAACGTGTTACCTAAACCGTAAAGAAAAAACGCTAGAAGAAGCATGTTGAAGTCAGCAGTTACGAATAGAAGCATACCTGGAGCATACAACATGTAACCCAAAATCAAGAAGGTTTTCCTACCTTTTATGTCCATGCTTAATCCAGCGATTATACCAGGAAGCGCGACACTCAAATACATAAAAGCCATTACAGATGCCCATTGTGACTCGTTGACACCCAAAACTGATGTGGCATAAACAACGAAGTATGTATGACAACCCACAACTATACCATTTACGCCTATTGAGACCAAGAAAAGGTAGAAGGCTGATTTCGAAAGTTTTTTCCAGACACCAATACTTTCCATTACAGCTTTAGGGTACTCCCGTAGCGCCTCCAAAATTTTTGGACGACCACCCGCCTCGTTAGGTGACAAGGTCTCTCTAAGTTTCAACCTTAATGTTGCAGTTGCGAAGTAAGACACCATGACAATTGTATAAGCTATGCGCATACCCAAGTCAAAATCAAACGTCAAAACCAAGTATTGCGCAACAAGTGGAGCTGGCAGAATGGCTAGACTAGTAGCAATCGACTGGAAACTGAATCCTGCACCTCTATGCTTAGGAGGAAGCGAGTCAATAACCATAGCCATCAAGGCGGGTCCGTAAATGGCGCATACGCTCTGAATTATCATACCTAACATTATGAATGGCCATGAAGATGCAATGATGAAGAAGAAAGCGCCGACTGCCAAACCAAAAGACATGGTGGATACGAGCCATCTTCTGCCGTGTTTATCCGCTAAGTAGCCGCCAGGGAACTGTACAAGAGCAATTGCAATAGATCCTGCGAAACCGATCAAGGAGAGTATGAATTCGTCGGCACCCAAACTTAGATAAAAAAGGCTGGCGTAAGTCTGAGGAATAGGCCCGGCAGAGTACATGATCAGCCAGCTGAGGGTTAAAATTAAGAAGTTCCCTCTCAATACGGCAGAGTCGCTATGGAAAAACGAAGAAAGCTTCATTATCCAAAAGCAATCTTCTAACCAATATTTATAATTGATAGTAAAGAAACGCTTTCGCATGGACAAATAGCTATTAGTTTACCCACAATTCTTAAATCGCCTTTGTTTTGAGACATATAGTCTGATCGTGGATGCTAGCCCATTCAGAAGCTAAAGACAATATTAGAATTCTAAAGTTGTCTGCCATAGTAATAGCAAGCGTGGTGATTATAGAAGTAATCTTAGGGTTGGTTGTTAACAGTTTAGCTATCTTAAGCGACGGTTTACATGCATTGCTTGATGTTATAACAAGCGTTATGCTTTTTGTCGCGACTAGGGAAGCGCTTAAACCGCCTGATGAAGAGCACACTTATGGACATGAGAAATTTGAGCCAATAGGTGGGTTGATAGGGGGCGTTGTGCTTGTTGGCGTCGGCGTTCTCGTGATTTACGAAGCCTGCTTAAAGATCATGGAGGGCGGAGGCGTGAACACTGGCTTAGGACTCGCAGGTTTCTTCGCTATAGGCTACACTTTCAGCATAGACATTCTTAGAATGTTCATCTTCAGAAAAGCAGCAGGAAGCGAAAGTACTACCCTAAAAGCAGGTTTCTATCACGCACTAGCCGACTTAGTTTCAACAGGTATTGCTTTTCTCGGTTTCGGCTTAGCCAATTTCGGATACTACCAAGGCGATTCACTTGGATCCATTGTGCTTGGGTTGTTGCTCAGCTACATGAGCGTCAGACTCGTCAGAGAAAGTATAATTGAGCTAAGCGACACGGCGTCAAAAGACCTTGCTAAAAAAACAAGGAAAGCAATGCTTGACCACGACGGAATTCTTAACTGCCAAAACCTCAAAGTACGGAAGGCAGGCTCTAAAATCTTCGTTGAATGCACTGTTCAAGTTTCCAGTTTGATGAGCTTGGAAGAGGCGCATGCTTTAGCCTCGAAAATTGAGGAAGACTGGGCGAAAACTTTTGGCAATGTTGACGCTACAATCCATATTGAACCCGCCGAGGAAGAAACCAAAGCAAAGCAACTTGTCGAGACTCTGGCAACCGTGGAAAACGTTAAAGAAGTGCATAATATAATAACAGTTTACGCACGAGGCAGACTCTACATAACGTTGCACGCCTACGTTGATCCCAATCTTTCTGTGCAAGAAGCTCACGCCATCGCTGAGAAAATCGAAAATAATATCCACGCGGCAATAAAGCAGCTTGCTAGCGTAACTGTACATGTGGAACCATACGGCGTTAAAAAGCAGGGGGCAGAAATAGACGAGGACGAACTGAAAGATCTAATTGGCAAGTTAGCGAAAAAAGTTAAAACTAGACTGCGGTTGAAGAGGACAATAACTTATGCGGCTGATGGAAAACGGTATATAAACGTAGATTGCTGCTTCACTAAGGATGTCCCGCTAGCCGAGGCTCATGAGATTGCTTCGCAGGTGGAGAAAGAAATTGCTGAGTATTTCGCCGGCACAGTCGTTACGGTTCATATAGAACCAGAACGCAGATAGTAATTGAAGGAAAAAGAGTTTCCAGAATTGATTTCATGGATCTTAGAACGAGTATTGTACTATGCTGCCTTCTTAGGTAAGATTTGGATTTGAACAATGTTCAAGTCACAAAAAAAGAAGAAGTGATATTATCTCAGATTCACTTCAGCTATGAATGCTAAATTTTCTAAATTGTTTAGCTGGACTTTCGCGTTGGATATCGTGTAGAGCGTGTCGCCGATGAACAATGTTCTGATGACGTTTAACTTGTAGTCTCCATAGTAGAGTTGGTTTGGGTTTTCCTGATGGGTTATACCGCCTCTCAGTTCGAAGCCGCCTGTAACAGAAAGCCTAAATACGAATGCACCTTGCCAATAGCCACCTGTTATGGGATCTATGCTGATTTCATCACCTGTTGGAGGAGAAATACCTCCATCAACAACTCCATATTGAGTTATCGATATAGGAATAGCCAGAAGTTGCTTTGCTTTGTCGAATAAAAATGCCTTTGGATCGTTAAGTGCATCAGAGTAACTATAGTCCCCTTGAACAATGTATTTGGCAATTTCTTTTGGATCATTGACGTTGGTCACATCGAAAAGTGATAGCTTAACTGTACTATCTTCCATGCCCAAGCCTATTATATAGTTTTCATCGTACGGGTGAAGGTAGCTTGAATAACCTGGAATCTCCAGTATGCCCGAAACTCGGGGGTTTGTTGGGTTACTCATGTCTAAGACGAAGAACGGGTCTTTTTGCTCGAAGGTGACGATATATGCTTTGTTGCCGATGAACCTGGCGGACATTATCGTTTCGCGTATTTCTGCTTTCTGCAATTCTATAGAGCCGACAGCTGTGAGGTTCATGTTAACTACGTAAACAGTGTTCTGCGTTGTGTCTTTCCAGTTGGTTGTAGCTAGCCTGAAGTAGCCGTTGTATTCATCCATTGAGTATTGGTTTAAAACGCTGCCTGCTACGGCGCCTTTTGCCTGGAAATTCAGTTTGCCTTCATTTATGCTTACCCTGTAAATTGATGTGTACTGTCCGTCGCTCCAAGTTGGGTAGGTGATGTACATGTTATTGAGTGAAACATACATGGTGCTTGCTCCACCCATTAAAATAGTCATGTTTGTTAGTCCTTGACTACTGTCTTTTACGTTAAGACCAAAGAACGTTGTGTAAGTGAAGTAATTATCTGCAACGTCTGTATAATTCGCTGTGTTAGAGTAATATATTTCTGATGGGGCTACTTCATTGACTTCAGTGCCTGCATAAATTCTTGGCAACAGCAAAATGTTGTTCTCTAGGATTTGGGCAGGTTGGCTTACGACAGTGTATACATAGTCGCCTATCATTCTACTGTTGAAGTAGCTTCCAGTTAAGGTGAAATTGTCTGCCAATACGGGGTAAGCTTTGTCAGAGATGTCGTAAACCTTCAAGAAAGTCCTGACTTCGCTCTGATATGGGTAAATCATTCCTTCAGCACGAGCAGGTTCAGCATCTAGAATAAAGAATTGATATTCGCTTCCAATAACCACGAGTTCATCACTGTCTTGACTCAAGTAAATTCCTGCCAAGTAAGTGTTGTTTTCCAATAGGATTCTAGAAATTACCCTTGGATCTTCAGCGTCAGCTTTTACAATGTATATGTAGTTTTGATTGGCCGAATAGTCGTTTGAAGAAACGTAGAGATATTCGCCATCGTTTTTTACTAAGTCCGCTTCGTCTACTCCCGCAACTTGGATGTTCGTTGTAGAATAAGAATCGCTTTCAGTGGATCCGAATAAGTACTCGTCTGGCGTCATAGGTTGAGGTGCAGGAAATCCGGATCTTTCGTTGAAAAACTGTGAGTCTAAGGGTCCTCCACCATAAAATGTAATTGCATTTTTTTGGTTGGTAGTCAAGTAATTTCTCAGGGCTGTTTCATCAGCAAAAGTTGTCATCCCCGAGAGTATCGATGGGTTATCTATTGGCAACAAACCTGGTGTTGAGCCGAGAATGAATATCATTGAAACAAGAACTAGAGCTGATAATACAGCAGCCATGCCATAGAGTCTCGTCTTCTTTTTGACTTCTGCTTGAACCATCTTTTTTCACTACCATAAATTGTTGCAGGGTTGAATATTATCCTAAGCAGTAGAACAAGTTGTTCCAGTTCTTAGAACGGCCGCATAGTCCATACGCGGTATGCCTCGTACCAGAATACAGCGCAGACTATTGCACCGAAAACTATGATGAAAAGGTTCTCCCTCATAAACAAGTCCTGCACCAAAAAAAGAAGGTAAGCCACGTAGAAAACAGTGGAGAAAACCGCGTAGAAAAAGTATCTTGGAAACAAGAGTTTGCCAAGTTTCACGTAATGGCGGAGCACACCGATTTTAACTTCGCCTACTAGGATGTAGTGTCCGCCTATGTCTTGTTTCTTAACCAAACCTAGGTCGCGCAACTGTTCCAAGTGGTGGTGCGCTACGCTTGGGCTGCTAAAGCGTAGACCACGCTGAACTTCCCGTACGCTCATTGGATTTCCTGTCTTCAAGAGTAACCAGTATACTTTCCATGCTTTGCCTCGGAGTTCATACTCTAGTTTTGTTTCATCGTCCATGTTCAATGGTAAGTCGCCATTCAGATATTTAGTGCCAACAAAGAGCTTATAAGTCCAATTGTTGGTAGGATTTGTATCAAAAATATTGATTTCGGCTCAAATTCAGAATTTCCTTGGGAAACCAGCCCAATGGCTCATATTATTAATTGAAAATGCTTGGCTATAATTTTTGAGAATAGTAAATTATAATTATTCAAAATTGTATAAAACTTGAATTATAGCCCAAGATGGTGATTTATTGTTTCCCTCTGGTGATTATTTGTTAGATAATAAATTTCGAATTATATGTTCAATCTCTGAGGCAGATCCATTTCCATCTATAATGAACCATTTGCCGATGGATGCTAGCTCAATGCCTTTAATTCTTATTTTTGTAAGGGATTCAGGTTTTTCAAAAATCTCGAAAGCTTTGTTTTCTCTTTTGCTGATTCTTTCGTAGGCTATTTCGGGTTTAATGTCTATTAAGAACACTTTATCAGGTTTTGGCACAATAATCGCAAAGAAGTGATAAGCCATTTTGTCCATTGGCGTCGGCAAATACGCAGTTCCCATCAAATAGCGCACAAAAATTATATAGTCATATTCACGCCAACTGTACTGCAGAATTGAAAACAACACATCAAACATATAAAACAAAGCTGACGCAAAGTGAGCGCTTCTTCCCTTATTTTGGAGAAACCGTTTAGTATTTACTCCAAAAAAGTTATCATCGGAAGGATGAACACGAAGACAAACCTTCTTACCCTGGCTCTGCAAAAACCTGCTTAGACGGTAGGCTTGAGTTGTTTTTCCTGAGGCATCTAAGCCATCAATAACTATGAATGGAAACTCATACACCTCCACTAAACAGTAGAAAAACCAAAACCCCAAACAGTGGAACTGTTATGTTGTCAAATCCTAAGGGCGAAAAGGCTTCAGCTAAAGTAGCTGCCGAGGAGACTGCAAATGCTACTGGCGCAAGAAAAAGCAGGGGTAAAGGACAAAAGTTGGAAAAAAATAGAATACTGACTTCGATGCTAAGAAAGCTTACGAGAAGCATGGCTCCCGAGCCTTCAAGGCTTTTTTTAGCAAAAAAATGGCATTGTCTTTTGCCATATTTCTCACCTATTATTGCTGCCGAAGCATCTCCGTAAGCCATAGGCAACACTCCTGCCGCAATTGCATATGGTTTGGATGCGAAAAAAAGCGCCAAAAGTGAATATGACACAGCATAATAAAATAATCCTAGGTGATGACCTTCTTCAGTTATGCCCGTCAACCCTTTAAGACGGTTGCTTAAAGTGCGAATAGGAGAGTAGGGCGTAGCTAAGAAGGTAACCAATATGAATGGAGCTGCAACAAACAAGGGAAAGTTCAAAGGAAAGGAATTTAGTGTAAAGAAGGGGATTATAAAACACAAGTTTCCAATCATCATATGTAAGAACTTTCGTGAGTACTTGCCTGAAAAACCAAAAAGTTTTGTTTTGGCAGAAACAACTATGATGGAGAAAATATAGACATAACACACAGCAAGCAGCATTACATTAATAACCAAGTCATAGTCAATCATTTTGGCTCACTGAAAACTCAAAAGTAAACATTTTTACTGCGATCTTTAGAAGCTTTTTCGACTGGATCCAAATCTCAATAAGTTCCAAGAAAACTCTTCCATCCAATCCATAGTCCATTTTTTATCTTAATAACTCTTAATTACAAAATCCCAAACCAGGAATAGCTAGATTATCAAAGTGACGCTCATAAAGTACCCTAAACATTTAAAGTCAAAAATTTTTCAAGCCTTGAAAGAAACAAAACATTGGTGTTAGATGATTTATATCTTGAGAGCAATCCTAGTGATTTTAGAAACGATTCGTTTTATTTACGCTTTCAAATAATACTCAATAAATGGAAGAACTTCACAGAAATTAGTTTTCTAATTTGAATGAATTGAGAGAAAGTGAAGCTTTGGAAAGTCTTAAAAATGTTCTGCACTATTGGTTTGAAACTAAGGTAAAGCTTTTGCGGAATACAAATGGAGCTAGTACGAGAAAAAAAGCATTGCTTTTGACGGTTCTAGCTGGCTTCTTATGGGGAACTTCTTTTCCTTCCATAAGATTTGGCTTACAATATATGGAGCCTTTCACATTTGTCTTCTTGAGATTCCTAATTGCGTCTATAACCATGTTTTCTATTATGATAGTAACAAAAAATGCTAGTATTAATCTTAATAATAAACGTCTTATTCTGCTTTTAGGAATCATTAATGGTGTTGCTTACCTTTTACAATACGTTGGCATGGTTTACACCTTTGCCTTCGCTTCATCACTTTTTGTTAACCTGAGCGTTGTATGGGTTGCCTTGCTAAGTCCGGTGGTATTAAAGGAGCGGTTAAGCCGTAAAAAAGTTGCAGGAGTTATCGTCAGTCTTTTCGGAGTAGTATTAATGACCACAAACTTAGAATTTGGTTCATTGGAAAAAGCTGATTTTTTCGGTAACTTGCTCGTAATCATCGCCGGCATGTTATGGGCTGTCTTCATAATTTTCAACAAACCTTTGATCGGACAAACTAGAAACTTGGTTCAATCAATGACGTTGATTTTAATTTTTACAATGATACCATTGCTGCCAATAGCAACTTTTTCAATTGAGAACATCCTCACATTGTCATGGCAAGCTTGGACAGTGATATTATATACTGCTATTATGTGCTGGGTGGTTCCATATTATTTTTGGCTAAAAGGATTGAAACATATTTCCCCTGTGACTTCTGCTGTTGTTCTTTTGACAGAAATTATTATTGCTGTGGCAATTTCGACAATCTTTCTCGGAGAAATTCTGACGGTAATCGCTGGAATAGGTGGTACCTTCATAATAATCGCTATTTTGCTTGTATCCTAAGATTGGATGGATATTGTTAGTGTTATGGAAGATCCTTTGGATTGCAGGAAAGGTAAGTTACAACTTTGTTGCTCGCAAACCTGCAGTTTTAATGAAGGGAAAACAGTGTTCAGAGCAAACTAAGAATTATCGTAAAAGTTTAAGTTTAAAAACTTGCAACTTCTTCAGGAGAAGGTTATCTAATGGATTTGAAGTTGATCAAAACTGAAGAAGACGTTATTGAAGTGTTAAAGGACAAGACGCAATTTGAAAGAGATGTCTTAGTTGCAACTTTCAGAATTCCAAAGGGAAAGGTAAGTACATACAAACGAGTGGCGGAAAAGATCGGCAAACCGAAATCCTACCGCGCAGTCGCGAATGCTCTCCATAAGAACCCTATTTGGCCTGTTGTTCCATGCCACCGAGTTGTATGTTCTGACGGATCTTTTGGAGGACCCAAGAAAGGTGCAGAAGGGAGGAGACTTGAGGTCGCTAAAGAAGGAATCGCAATTGAAAATGGCAAAGTTAAGTTGAATAATAAAATACTCTACTAAGACAAAAGAATGGAAGATTAAGATAAAAACCTTGCAACGTAAAAGGTAAAAAAACATTTATCAAACTTTCTATGAAGATACAAACGAGTTACTCTCATGCGCAGAAAAAAACTAACACGTGAGATCATAATTAAAACCCTTGTGAATTGCCTAGAACCTATCGATTATATTCATGCTCTTTGGGAAGGGGGAGCAGCAGCTTTTAATCGAGTGGATAAATGGTCAGATATTGATCTGTATTTGATTGTTGATGACAACCGGATCAATGACGCGTTTCAGGAAGTGGAGAAAGCTTTAAATTCATTATCTCCAATCGAGCAAAAATTTGAAACAAAGCAAATGATTTGGCCAGAAATATTTCAAGCATTCTATAAAATGAAAGATGCTAGTAAGTACCTATTAGTTGACCTTGCAATCATAAAGATTAGCAGTCCAGAGAAGTTTTTAGAACCAAAAATCCATGGTGATGTGGTTTTTTACTTTAACAAATTTGGCAAGTTCCCCCATGAAGAAAGCAGCGTTACAACTGAACGAATACACAAAAGAGTTACGCGGGTGAAAGCGAAATTCGATATGTTCAATATTTTTGTGCAGAAAGAGATCTATAGAGGCAATAACCTTGAAGCCATTGATCTATATTATAATGTAACTTTATCGTCACTTGTAGAAATATTGAGAATCAAATATTGCCCGCCACATCACAAATTTAAAATGAGATATGTTAATTATGAGTTTCCAGTCGAAGTAATTGAGAAGCTTGAATATCTTTGCTTTGTAAAGACTATTGAGGAACTTCAAGAAAAATATAATATTGCTACTAGATGGTTTAATGAAACAATATTTTTTTTAGTAAATTATTTTTCTAAGGAAAAAGTTGCTAGCTAAATGCTATTTGAGAAGAATTTTCCTTGCTCTTAGTGACCATTTCTTCAGGCATCTTCACTCTTCTAAAATAGTGCCAAAATAGCACTATTGAAATGACGTAAAAAAGACTTGATACAAAAAAGGGCTCTGCTAAAAATCCAATTCCCATCATCCATGCTCCAATAAAAGTGCTTAAAGCATTAGGCAGTCTCCATAATGCACCGCTTATTCCTGCGGCGGTTCCGCGTTCGTCCTCTGCTACGAGCCCCATTATCATCGACTGCGATAAGGGGGCTCCCATGTTCATAAGCAATGCTCGCATGCTGTAAAGAAACCCTGCTAAACCAAAGTTTGGGGAAAAAGGTATTCCGAACATAAAAAATGTTGAGGTCAATTGTGTTAAAACAATTGCTTTTATGAGACCGTATCTTTTGGCTAAGAAAGGTGATATGAGCGTGGCTAATCCTATTAATAAGCTTGATACTGCCAAGATTGGCGCGCTTACTATGTCCGAAATTCCATATTTCAAACTAAACCACAAAGTCATAAGAGGAACCACCAAGCCTGCTCCGAAAGCGAGAATAGCACTCGTTAATGTAAATTTTAACAAAATGTTTTTTGACTTGGTTGAAAGAAAATCCCTTATGCCTACTTTAGAAGGCTTTAGTTTTTTTGACTCACTTACTTTAAGAATAATCAGAGTAGATATTAGACCAAGAATAGCTATCGAGAAATAGAGAATAATATGGCTTTCCCTATTTGAGAATCCTAGAATTTCGAAGACTATTACAGCAGGTACTGCAAAACTTCCTATAGCAAAAGCAATGCTCTGGATAAAACCGTAAAAGGAAAAGACATTGTTTCTCTTTTCATTAGATGCTTTGTCAGCAAGCATTACACTATTAGATGTCCAAACAGCTGCTTCTGATATTCCTTCCAAAATTGCAGCAATTATCAGAAGAAATGGATTTGTGGTTAGAGCTAAAACTGCAAGTATTATGCTTGCCAAAAGATTACCTATTACTAGCAATTTTTTTCTGCCATAAATATCAGCCCCAATTCCTAGAAGAATGCTTGCCACAAAGGTTGAGATTCCCATTGAGGAAATCACAATTCCAGCAAAATCTGCAGGGATTCCTTGAACAACAGTTAAGAAATAAGAGATGTCAGTATATATCAATCCGAAAGCAACTGAGGGCATTATCGAGGCATAGATTAAGTATTTTATTTCTTTGGGCATACCTGCGTAGTTGTTAAAGAATTTGGAAAGCGACATCGATAATCAAAAGATCTTAGTTACTTGAAATATTTTTTGATTAATTATTGGGGAATTCTCATACTCGCACTAGTAGAGCATTAATTGGCAATATGAGTTTTAGTCATTTATGCCCCAACTAATGCGGTTCCATGTTCTTTCGTGAAGGTAATACAAAATCATAGTTATTATATTATAAATACTTCCTATGGCAACTGCAATGTCCCATTTTCCTGTAAGAAAGAATGAAATAATTATGCTGACTATAACGCAAATTAGTCGCCAGACTAGTGATTTTGTTATTGATCTCTTTCTTGTTTCTCTCATGAATTTGAGTCAATCATTTAGAAATATCAATTTTTCGGAAACACGTTTCTAATAGGTGAAATAGGAAACATGTGAATTAGTGAGCGATTATAAGTTGTTAGTTTTTCTAGAAAAGTATGAAAAACAAGGAAAAATTTTTCTTTTAGTTGTTATAAATCTTTACAAATTCAGAGAACCAAAACGGAAATGTGTTGATCAAAATTAATGAAAAGAGGTAAGACTGTTATTGAGTTTCTTGCTGCGATTTTGCTTTATTCTTCAATCGTAGCTTTAGCGGATTTTTTAATTATTTTCTTTTTCTTAGGAGACCTTAATAAAATAAAGGAATCTCTATCATTTGTTATGCTATTGGAAGGTGGTATCGGTCTTACTGCTGGTGGAGCAGCAGTTTTTTATTCGCCCATAGGTGCTAAAATAAGTGAAGTACTCTTTCATTCCAAACCTTGGAACGCTAATCGTCAAAAGGAAACTGAGAAACACGCTATTGTATGGATTGGTACAGGATTTTTTCTGATTTTTTCAGCTCTTCTATTATCAGCTGTGTGAACACACATAATGGTAAGAAAAAAGATATGCGCGATTTCAATTTAATATTTTAGTAGTTCTTGACTACAATAGAAAAATTAAAGATGTCCTTTTTGAAGTTAATAATAGGATCAAGCTATGGAAAGAACAAAGACTTCTGAAAACCATTTCTCGACAAAAACTAGCAAGCTTTATTTTTTGTTTCCTGTTTTTTTAGCAATTCTAATTGCTTTGATTTTTTCACAGCTTGTATTGGTTTCACAATCTGAAAGCAATAGTGCTACATATTTATTTGAAGGATATAATGAGGTGTTTATTGCACTAATTATTTCTGTGATAGCAATAATGTCCGTGATAAGTTTATTGATTTTTTTCCATATCCTGAAAACAAAGAAAACCCTAGCTATTCGTGTTCTAGTTGCCACATTCATAATAGGAGGAATGCTTTCGACACTTCTCTTTGGAAAACACCTTTTCATTCTCTTGAAAATTGAATCTCCTTTTTTTCTACTAGTTGTAGCATTTGTAGCATACATTGGGACTTATTTTGCCTATCTCGCGTTTGTTGAAGCTCTTTCCAATAGATTAAGAAATTCACTTTTCCTATTGTGCAGTGGAACTCTCGGTTCTTTTCTAGGAATATTATTGCCAATTTTGCCTGTTATTGGAATTTCTATGTTGTTTTCAATTGCAGATATTATTCTAATTAGCAGGAGCACGCTGGAGAAAATTGTTGGAAGGGACGAATATGAAAAACTGATTTTGAAAATTGCCTTTTCAAGCAAAAAGTGGGGAATCGGGATTGGGGATTTAACATGTTTTTCAATGATTGTTGCCAACTCATCGTTGAGCTATGGAGTTCTCATAGGCGGCTTGTCTTTGCTCTTGATCTTAGTCGGTTCTCTCATATCATTGATGCTTACCATAAGAATGATGCGAATTCCGGGACTCCCCATTTCAACCGTACTAGGCTTGTTGCCGTCAATTATAATGCTGCTTTACACTTCATAGCTAACATCATTTTTTGTCTCCAGGACTTATTGTCTGAAACAATTGTAATGAATCTTGAGCTTTTAAAAAACGTAATCGTGAATTTTATATTATTTGTTTCTCAATTAGATAATTTCGTTTGTGAAAATGGGTTGCATTTATCTCTCTTGAAGAAAAAAAAGAGGAGGAGTATTTTCAGCTTCTTCTTCTAAGGAAGTATACAGCGCCTACTGCAACTACAACTACTACTACAACCACTGCAACGTAGAGACCATATTCCTCTAGGAATCCTGCAGATGGTGGTGGTACTCCAGTGTCGTATCCAGCTGCTGCCAGCAAGGACTTTGCATATTCAACATCGTATGGATGGGCTTGAATTGATGGGTCATATCCTGCGGTTAAGGTGGAGACAGTATTTGTAACTCCCGGTGTTCCATATCCGTCAAGTATTGTATCAATAATGCTTTGTCTCGGTATTAGATGGCTAATTGCTTGTCTAACGTATTTAGCTGCTTCAGCGGCTCTTGATGGGTTTTCCTTGCCTAAGGGTGTATCAACACCAGTGCCAAATACCGGATGATTCATGTTAAATCCTAATTCTTGAACTCCAAATGCTTCATAGGTAACATGATCACCCCATGGATCCTCAAGACTATCGAGTTTTGTTTCAATATGATATTGGGAATCCAAAATATCCACATCCTCTTGTCTAAGAGATGTGATCGCGGCATCGGATCCTTCAATGAAGATTACGCGATATTCTTCGATTTCAAACAAGCCAGCAGTCTCAAGACGGCCTCTATCCCAGTAATCCCAGTTTTTGCCCATGTAGTTAGTGAAAGTAATAGGATCATAAGCCATGTACCAGTAAGGTCCAGTTCCAATTGGACCGTAAGCTGTGTATCCGTTTACATCATAGCTACCCTCGCCTGTGTTGAAGGGATGAGTTCTCCATTCATCGTATGGTACATTCTCAAGGACGTGTTTTGGCAAGATCCATCCAGTGGTAGACGCACCTAGTAGACCTGATATAAAGAATGAATAGGGTTCTGGCAAACGAAATATCAGTTGATAATCATTTACTACTTCAATGTTGTCGGCTGAGCCTATTATAGCTTTTATGAAAGCACCAGTCTGTGAAGCCAATTCATCATCCATTGCAGCGGCATAGGTGAACTTAACGTCTTCAGCTGTAAATTCTGTTCCATCATGCCACATAACTCCTTGCCGCAGATTAACAGTCCATGTTTTATCGTCATCAGCAACAGACCAACTTACTGCTAGTTCAGGCTCCATTTCTAGGGATTCAAGATCCTTGACTCTCATTAGCTTGCCAAATACTGATCCAAAAACAGTTAAGTCATAGTATGAAGTTGTAACTAAAGGGTTCAACCCCTCTTCCGGAGCCGGACCTGTCTGAGCCAATACTATTGTTGTTTGTTCTGTACCTTCAGCTAAATCCATTAGTTCAACTGCGGGCCAAATGGGATAGTGGTTAGCCTCGAATGGAGCTGCTTTTAAGGCTGTCGGATCAAAAGCAACTACCTCTTGGGTGTATAGAAGAGTGGCGGAAGGTGTTTCTTCATGTATCCAATCTACCCATTCTGCGATATATCCAAGTCTTTCACTTTCATCTATTGTCTCTTTGATGAGGGTGGTTAGCCTGTCATTTTCTTCGTTTACATAATTATAGTAGTTTTGCCCCGGTGGAAGTTGACTGCTGTGCCAAACTGGGTATGCATCTGGATCTATACCTAGAGCATAGCCAACAAAAAGGGCGTCAAAACCCCCGTCGTCAAAGATTTTTCCTCTTAGGTCTTCTGGAGGGTCTAATGCTCTATCATAAATCGTTCCCCAGTCTTGAATAACTCTTTTCGCGTCGATTCCAACATCTTGTAAACTAGTTTGGATTACTTCAGACCATTCCTGTCTTGAAGGATTTGTTGACGGTGTCGTTAATGTAAAGCTGAAGTATGGTGTTTCCGGTTGACCACGTACCATAAAAGTAGCTGGAAATATAAAGGCACTTGATGCAAGTAGCAAGACAATTAGTACTGCTTTTTTATTTTTGTGTTCCATGAACAGCTCTCCTAGCTACTATGTTTCAATATATTCTATTTATAAGATTTGCGATTTCGAAGCAAAAAGGAAAAAAGGACCATTTGAAAAGAACGATAGCTTTTTAAAAAAGATGACTGCGAATTTGTTTTTTTCCAAAAATCTTTTTAGAGGTATAGCAGTAGTTATTTTTAACTTAGCTTGAAGTCAAATTTAGAAAAAGTGAAAGAACTTGGGAATGGGTAGATATCTTATCAGAAGAATGCTTTACTTGATTCCTCTTTTTCTTGGAATCTTAATCATTGTTTTTGCTGCAACAAGAATGGCCGGAGACCCAGTAAGGTTAATGACCTCTTTAAATCCATACATAACAGAAGAGGCTAGAATAAATTTAGTGAGATATTATGGACTCGACCAACCTCTTTACGTTCAATTCTTCATATATCTCTCGCAATTGTTCCAGGGTGATCTAGGCAACTCTTATGCCATAAGAGGAGGCCTGGAGGTTACTACACTCATAGGGTATTACATAGGGCCTACGATACTTCTCCAAATTGCGGCGATGATTCTTGCTTTAGTAATAGCAATACCAATAGGAATAATTTCTGCTAAGAAAAAATATTCAAAGTTGGATATGACAGTAACCACAACCTCTCTTCTCGGCACCTGTATTCCAGTATTTTATATGGGTATAATCGCAATTTTGATCTTCGGATATTTCTTGGGATGGTTTCCCGCAGGTGGCTTAGTAACCCAAGTTACGGAAACACGCAACTACTTTCTTGGAAATCAGACTTTAGATATATTGTGGCACATGGTTGTACCTACCGGAGTGCTAACTTTCGCGATTCTAGCTCCTATAGTCCTGTTAGTCCGTTCAAGTATGCTAGAAGTTCTCAAACAAGACTACATACTCGCAGCACGTGCAAGCGGCCTTAGTGAGCGTGCGGTAATATACAAACACGCTCTAAGAAACGCGCTAATACCTGTGGTAACATATGTAGGAATTTATTTTGGAGGCATGCTCGCAGGGGCTCCTATAACTGAAACAGTTTTTAATTGGCCGGGAGTAGGCAGGCTTTTTGTTCAAGCAACAACCAAGCTCGATTTTCCAGTTATTATGGGAATTACAGTCCTCATAACTATAATGACTTTGGCTGTCAACTTAATAACTGACCTGACTTATGGCTACATCGATCCAAGAATAAGGGTTGAGTAGTAACACAAATGGAGAGAGCGCAAATGGAAATCAAGAAACAAAATCATAACAAACAACCCAAAGGGGCAAGTCAATGGAACATAGCCTGGCGTCGATTCAAAAGAAATAAAGCAGCCCTAGCTGGCGCCTTTGTAATAGGATTCGTATTATTCTTGTCAGCTTTTGATTCACTAATAGCACCCTACAAACCAAACGAAATACCGGCATTCTACACTGGAGAAGCAAGAACGGCTCCCAGCACAAAATACCTTTTTGGAACAGACAATATAGGCCACGACGTATTCAGCCAAGTCGTATATGGAGCTAGATCAGCACTCTATGTAGGTTTTGGAGCAGCAGGAATAGCAATGGCAATAGCCACAATAGTAGGGTTAATCTCAGGATATTACGGAGGCATAGTCGACAACATCCTAATGAGAGTGACGGAAATCTTTTTGGTTATACCGTTTCTTCTAATACTACTTGTTTTTCTCAAGGTAATAACTGCAGTGGCACCATCAGGGATAGGAGGATTGTCGATGGTTACTCTGATGATAGGATTATTCTCATGGTCTTCAAACGCCAGAATTATCCGAGGCGAAGTATTAAGAGTCAAAGAGCAAGAATATATTGAAGCCGCAAAAGCCTTAGGAGCAAGTAGAACACGAATAGTATTTAGGCATATCTTGCCAAACGTTTTGCACATAATAATAGTTCTGACAACACTCTTAATAGCAACGGCAATTCTGGTTGAAGCCGGAGTTAGCTTTCTTGGATTTGGTGACCCAAACGCGATTACATGGGGACAACAATTGCAAAAAGCAAGCGAAGCAGTAAAAGAAGCCTGGTGGGAAGGAATATTTCCAGGATTATTTATCACTCTTCTAGTACTTGGATTTAGCCTATTAGGAAATGGATTGAGAGATGCGCTCGACCCACGACTCAGAGAATAATAATAGAAGTTGAAGTCAAAAGATGGTCAAAAAAATACTGAAAATCGAAAATTTAAAAACCTACTTTTACACTTGGGCAGGAATTGTAAAAGCAGTTGATGGAGTAGATATTGATGTTAATGAAGGAGAAACCCTTGGTCTAGTTGGAGAATCAGGCTCAGGTAAATCCGTCACTGCTTTGTCAATTATCAATATTGTTCCAAGCCCCGGAAGGATTGTAGAAGGAAAAATCATCTATAAAGGAGAAAACCTTCTGGAAAAAACTGAGAATGAGCTTCAAAAGATCCGCGGAAAAGAAATTAGCTATATCTTTCAAGATCCTGCGACATCCCTAAATCCAGTTTTCAATATCGCCGATCAACTCATGGAAGTAATAAGGCGACATCAAAATGTTACTAAAACCGAAGCCTTGGAAAAAGCCATTGAACTGTTTGGGTTGGTGGAAATCCCTGATCCGGAAATAAAGATATGGAATTATCCCCATCAACTAAGCGGAGGTATGAAACAACGCATGGCAGTAGCCAGAGCCCTATCTTGTCAACCAAACTTACTTCTAGCTGACGAACCAACAACTAATTTGGACGTAACAATTCAAGCTCAAATTCTTCAATTGATGAAAAACCTAAAGCAGAAACTGGGAATGTCAATGGTTCTGATCACCCATGACATGGGAGTCGTCGCTGATGTAGCCGATCGAATTACAGTGTTATACGCCGGGCGGGTCTGTGAGACCGCGGACACCAAAACAATTTTCTACAAACCTAAACATCCTTATACAATTGCCCTTTTGACAGCAGTCCCTAGTCTAGCTTTGAGAAAAGATAAACTTGCAGTAATTCCCGGAACAATTCCCAACCTAATAGAACCTCCATCAGGCTGCAGATTCCACCCACGTTGTAAATACGCCAAATCTATATGCGCAGAGAAAATACCGCAATTGGAGAAAATAGAGCCAGAGCATTCTGTCGCATGCCATCGTGCTTTAGAAATCGATATCAAATCCCCTCTAGGAGCTGAAAACTCTGCTTGATGAACAATTCTTAGAAGTTGAGAATCTAGTTAAACACTTTCCAATATTCAGCCGGGGAATACTGCTAAAGAAAAAAGTTGGGGTCATACACGCAGTTGACGGAATCAGCTTTTCAATCAAAAAAGGAGAAACATTCGGGTTGGTAGGTGAAAGCGGGTGTGGAAAAACAACAACGGCAAGGACAATTCTAAACCTAGACCCACCAACTTCAGGAATAGTTCACCTAGAAGGAAATGATGTTTACAAAATCTTCAATTCAAAAGACAAAAAGGAGATTTTAAAGCTAAGACGCAAAATGCAATACGTTTTCCAGGATCCTTACGCATCATTAGATCCTAGAATGACAGTAGCTGACATCATCATGGAACCTTTCATAATCCATGGCCACATACCAAAGGAAAAACGTCTTGACAGACTCTATGAATTATTAAGTTTGGTAGGTCTGGAGGATTACCATGCGGAAAGATACCCACACGAGTTCAGTGGAGGTCAACGACAAAGAATTTGCATCGCTCGAACTCTAGCCGTGGAACCCCAGTTATTAATAGCAGATGAACCCGTCGCTTCACTTGATGTTTCCATAAGAGCCCAAATCTTGAATTTGCTTCAAGAACTGCAGCAAAAATTCAAAATGACTTATTTGTATATTTCTCACGATCTCAGTACAGTTAAGCACATTTGTCATAGAGTTGCAGTAATGTATCTTGGCAAGATCGTGGAAATGGCTGATGCTGATGAACTTTTTGATGCTCCACAACACCCTTACACGCAAGCTTTGCTTTCAGCAATTCCAATTCCAGATCCAGAAACAAAAATCCCTCGTATTGTTCTATCTGGAGAAGTTCCTAGTCCAATAAATCCTCCATTGGGATGCAGATTCAATCCACGTTGCGATAAGAAGCAAAACAAGCTGTGTGGAGAAACTGAGCCGAGACTTATAGATGTTGGTAAAGGTCACTTGGTAGCTTGCCATTAAGTTCGAAAGTAGACAAAAAAACAAAAGTACACAATTTTTATCAGCAACTCAAACCAAAGAAAAAATCTATTAATTTTTTGAATAGCCTAAAATGCAGACACATGGCTCTGGGCTCATTCTTTTCTAGGCGTAAAGAATAATTAACAGGAAGACGCAAGTTGAAAGTTGCTCGATACTCTTATCAAAAAAAGGAAAGTTACGGTATAATAATTAAACAGGCTATTTTGTCCTTACCAACGTTGGCAAAACACTTCAATGAAAAAGTTCCAGAAAAACTTGAAAGATTCATTGCTGAAAGCGAAAAAACATTAGAGAAAACTGAACGGATGCTTAAAAAAGTAGACAGCAACCTCTTTAAGAAAGTCTCAAAACCTGTGAATCAAGTATCTTTGCTTCCACCCATCCCTTTCCCTCACAAAATCATATGTTTAGGCTTAAACTACTTTGACAACGCCGCCGAAACAAAATCCTCTATCCCCGAAGAGCCCATACTCTTCTTGAAACCTCACACTACAATAGCGGGTCCAAATCAAGCGATCAAAAAACCCCAGTTCGTTCAAAAGCTTGACTACGAAGGTGAGTTATGCATAGTTATTGGCAAAGCAGGCAAGAACATTTCAATTAGAAATGCAAAAAAACATATTTTCGGCTACACAGTATTCAACGATGTTTTAGCACAAGATTTTCAATTCAGGGACGGTCATTGGACAAGAGGAAAAAGCTTTGACACTTTCGCGCCAACGGGACCATGGATAACTACAAAAAACCAGCTCAAGAACATAGATAATTTGAATATTCGCACTTGGGTCAATGGGGAACTTCCAAAACGGCGCAACTCGAAACATGGTTTTTAAGAGTAGCGAAATATTATATCACATAAGCCGCGTTATGACACTGGAACCATGCGACATTATCGCCACACGCACTTCTGCAGGCGTTGGGTATGCAATGAAACCGCAGCAATTCTTGAAACACGGTGATATTGTGAGAATTGAAGTCGAAGGAATAGGTGTTCTGGAAAATCCCGTTGAAGAAAGAGCTTAAGTGCGACGTTCAGTTTAGCTTGAAGTAAATACGTCTATTGTTTTTACCCTTATTCTCAATTTTAATTAGCTCGATTTTGCCCACTTCTCTCAAATTTCTAACATGAGTACCACCATCTGCCTGCCTGTCAAAACCCACGATTTCAACTATTCTCAAAGAAGGGAGGTCTGGTGGAAATGCTTTTGCCATCTTGACAACACCTGGAATTTTCATAGCTTCCTCTTTTGGCAACTCGTACCACTTCACAGGAACGTCAGTACCGAGTAGCTGGTTAGATTTCGCAAGGTATTCTTCCAGAAGTTCTCTATCAAACTTTTCTAAACTAAAGTCGAATCGAACATGGTCCTCTTCAAGTTGGTTACCGGTTGTAAGCGCACCCGTTCCCTTATTTAGGAGAGATGCAAAAACATGAGCGGCTGTATGACTACGCATGAGTTTATATCTTCGCTCCCAATTTAGAACACAGTAGACTTCATCACCTGCTTTCAATCCGTCATGATCAACTTCATGCAAAATTTCACCTGAAAACTTGCGTACATGAACGACCTTGTAGGCTTCGGTCTCCTTGATTAATTCACCAGTATCATAAGGTTGACCTCCACCTTTTGGGTAGAAGATAGTTTGGTCTAGAAATACAAATTTTCCATCTTTGACGAAACTTACAGTAGCTTTTGATTTTTTTAGGTAGCTATCGACCAAAAACAATGCTTTAGTCATTATATATCACCACTTGAGACATAGATTCTAGTTTCTTCAAGAAATCTTATATCAACTTCGTTTAAATTATTAGTTCTAAGATTTAGGATGTTTTCATATGGAGTTTTCTATTCACAGTAATAATTTTTGTTTCATCTAGTAAACTAGGCAGTCAATGTATATAGCGGAAAAATCTGATTAACCAGCAATTTAGTAAAAAATTTGAATGAAAAAGTGGATTTTTATGGGGCATATAAATATTTAATCGTGGGTTCAGCCTAATTGTCTCATAAATCTCCTCCAAAAAAAGAAGCAAGTTGGAGTTGTTTGTTCCTTGTTTTATCTCTGGCTCTTTTCTGGTTATCTGTCATCAGACCTAACTTTTCAATCAGATACAAACAGTTTTCAGGGGCATAGCCATGAAAATGATTGTTAAAATATCCGTAAACTTTTTTCACTTTCTCAGCAGCTGCCACTACTTTTGGAACCCAAGCATCGATCTCCGATTTTTCATACAAATAATCAAACCAGGGTTTTTCTCCTCTTCCATGCCACCTGAAATAGGCAAAGTCAGTTGTAAGGTGGATGTTAGGAGGTAAGAGCGGTTCATCTACATTTGTGTAGGCGACCCCGCATTCTTTCAGAAGGTCCCACGTTTCAGCTCTTATCCAAGATAAATTGCGAAATTCCACTGCATACCTAAATAGGGGGTCAAGAAGTTTGAAGAAAGATTCCAAATTTTCTGGATTATAACCATATTTAGGTGGAAGTTGAATGAGCAGACAGGCGAGCTTGCCGCCTAACTGCAAAGGCTGCATAAGTTCCAAATAAGCTTCCAAATCTTCTCTAACGCTTTCTCTTAATCCGAGCATCTTATCGTGCGTAATAATTTTGGGTAATTTTGCTGTAAAAATGAAATCCTGAGGGGAGTATCGTAGCCATCCCATAACCATGCCCTTCGAAGGATAGCGATAGAACGTTGAATCAATCTCAACCGTCCGGAAAATCTTGGAATAAGCTCGAAGCTTTCTTCTTTCGCTTTTCTGATAGAAAACTCCTTCCCATTCCCTATAGCTCCATCCTGAAGTACCCAATAATATTTTATCTTTACTCACATAACCACCGCCAAAGCCTCAGCCACTTCATTAACACTGTGATAGGTCTTGTCAGGAACCTTTGAAAGAAATTCTGAAAGATGAACCCGTTCTTCCAATGTCAAATCGATTACTTTCCAGCCTTGATGCTCAATTAACTCTGATTTTGACAGTGGAAATTGAGCGTCTTCAGAAAGAACCGCCTTCGCGGATTCAACACCAGTGAACTCGGTTACCGGAATAAAGGTTCTAGTCTTCTTATACTGCATATACCGCGCAGCATCAATATTCATCCTAGCGCCGTGATAAGACAGAGCAGCAATTCGAGGATTAATGTTGTTAATCTTACTGTCTACAGTTGAAAGTTCGTCATCTGTGAACTGGTAAATATTATGTTTACCCTTGCCAAAAAGGCGACTATAAACAATATCTGATTCAACACTTGGCGTTCTAATAGACAAATCTACACATTCTATAAAATTAAAATCCCGCATCAAATCAAGCACCGCTGTCGTCAAAGACGCCCTAACCTCCCAAACAAGACGAATACCTCGCAGAGTCGAGGAAGAAAACAAGGCTCTTACTCTTTCCGCTTCCTCGTTATTAATAACGTAGCTGGCAGGAGTTACCAAAACTAGAAAAGGCGCATCAAGAATCTCACAGTAGCTTACCATTCTATTGAGTACATAATAGGCTTCATCAACAGGCTTCAAACCAATTCTGTGTGTCAAGTCTTGATGACAACGCACCGCAAAAATGAAGTCGTTTGGCACCATCCTTCGCCATTGTTCAACCATTCGCTTATAAGGATACTCGTAGAACGTGTAGTTGACTTCTACGAAATTGAAAACTTGAGAATAAGCTTTAAGCGGAGACTTACCAGGAACCTTAAAGTAAGCCCAGCCACCCGTCCCAACAAGATAATCAGTCAATACCACACTCTCTATGACCTATTTATTAATCTAATCTCCATTCCTTCTCTTCAGTTTTACTGTACTCTCTCCCAGACTCTAACCAGTCGTTTCGCTGATACTTTAAAAACAGTAAAGAACGCATTATTCTAACCCTCACGAATTTGGGAGAAGTGGAAAAATGTCTCAAAACACCTTACTCAAGACCACATCAGCTCAACCTTTGCTTTCACTGAATATGCGAAACGTAAACCAACTTTTTCCAGGCTTCACCATCGGAGACTTCGCAGCCATCTATGGGTCATCATCAGTTCTTTCTTTGACATCACTTTTATGTGTTAGAGCTCAGCTGCCTGCACAGTTGGGCGGCTTAAGAAGCAACGTTGTATTTGTGGACGGAGGAAACACATTCAGACTTTACCAAGTCGCCCGCCTTGCCAAGCTTTATCAACTTGACCCTAAAAAAACCCTCGAAAACATCTACGTTTCTAGAGCGTTCACGGCATATCAAATAACAGCTCTTATTCTAAAGAAACTGAAAAACACAGTAAAACACTACAACGCTAAACTCGCCATAATATCCGATATCGCAGGCTTTTTCTTAGATAAGGATGTTTCAGAGGACGAGGCACGTCGAGTTTACAGCCAAGTAACTGGCTACCTTTCCAACTTCGCGAGGGAAAACCAAATCGTATTAGTCGCCATCTATCCACCACATCAGGAAAGAAGACGAAATAACTTCTTACACGCTCTAACGTGTTCACGAGCTAATACAGTCATATCAATTAGACAATCGAAATACGAACGAGAAATCGTATTGGAAAAGCATCCGCGTTACATGTTAGGCGTTGCGGAATTTCCATTTGAAAACCTAACATTGACTGATTTTATCGAGGCTTAGCAGTGGGCAAGACCATAGAGTCTTACCGCATGGCGCTGGAAGATGAAATTCGCAGATGGAAAGGCTTCTCAAAACCACTACGCACTGAAGACCGAAAAGCATTTGAGACGTTAATGGACGCTTGCAGACTTTTCGCTTCAGCAGGAAGCAACGCCACTCAACCCATACTCTTCGAGCCCATGATCATGTCGATTCTACTCTTTCAGCAAAAGAAACTTCACCGGTTAGAGAAGGCGTTAGATGCAATTAAGCAACACAGTCAACCCTAAACGTATCAGAGGCTGGCTCTTCGACGTTTACCCTTCTGAACCCGGCGAAGTGATAGTATGGATTATAAGCAAGCGCGGGGAACGAGTCAGGTTAACAGACAAGTTTCAGCCCAAAATCTATGTTTCAGGCAAGCAAGAAGACATAGAACGATTAGCCAGCCAATTCTATTCAAGCCAAGCTATAGCTTCTTGGAATTTCGCTTACAGATACGCTCACCCAAAAGACACTGAAATATCCAAAGTCTTAGAAATTTCCCTCAAAGACTGCAAGAGAACATCGTCATTTACTCGGAGTATTCTGAAAAAAGGCGATTATCTTCAATATGAAGTTCACAACTGCTCTTTGCATGGCGATAGAGCTTACCTCTTCAGCAAAAACTTGTTTCCGTTTGCTCTTATTGAAGCTGAAGCTGAAAGAACAGGATTGAAATACACACTTTTGGATACCGTAGAAAGCACAGATTACAGTATCCCATCCTTACGAACAGCAAAAATTGAAGTTGATATTGCGAAAACAGGCAAAATAGCAGGCTTTAAAGACCTCCTAGAAAGGATTGTTGTAACTCAAGCTAACAAAAAAGTAAGCATAGATGCTGGAGATGAAACTGACAAACTAATGCAGCTCGTCAGCACCATCAAAACATTGGATCCTGACTTAGTTTTGACAACAGGTGGAGACTCCTGCCTATTCCCGTATCTCATACATAAAGCAACAATCAATAATGTTCTGAATAAATTTATCTTAAGCAGAGACAAAGTGCCTTTTGCTTCGAAAATAGCACATGGTAGAACTTTCTTCTCGTATGGACGTTCGTTTTACAAAGCAGCAACTATGAGACTTTACGGAAGAGTCCATATAGATAGAAACAACACTTTTGTTCTGAACGAGGCTGATTTTGATGGTCTTTTCGAGATAGCAAGAACTTGTAGAGTCCCGTTGCATACAGCTTCACGATCGTCTATAGGATCAAGCATGTCCTCACTCCAGTTCTATCAGGCGATAAAGGATGAAGTGTTAATTCCAAGAAACAAAAGCATTCCTGAGTCCTTCAAGTCTGCTTATGAACTGCTTGTTGGAGACCGAGGAGGCTTCGTCTACGAACCACAAGTTGGTATTCACGAGAACGTCGGCGAAGTGGATTTTTCCTCGATGTACCCCAGCCTGATGGTTAGGAATAACATTTCTGCTGAAACCGTATTGTGTAAATGCTGCCCAAATTCCCGATTGCGCATTCCAGAGTTGAATTATCATATTTGCGAGAAGCGAAAAGGTGTTGTTCCCAAAGCTTTGGAGCTCGTTGTCTCTAAGAGATTGCATTACAAGCGAATGAAGGAAGAGACACAAGACCCTGCGCTCAAGGAAGTTTATAACAAGCGACAAGCAGCTTTAAAATGGATCCTCGTAACGTGTTTCGGTTATCTGGGTTATAGGAACGCCAAATTTGGTACTGTTGATGGTCACATGGGCGTGTGCGCTTTTGGCAGAGACACGTTTCTTAGAGCTGCACGTATGGCAGAAGCAAGAGGTTTTAAGGTTATTCATGGAATTGTCGACTCCTTATGGCTGAAGAAGGTAAACACAACAACCACCGAGTACAATGATTTGTGTAAAGAAGTAACTGAGAAGATAGATGTGCCCTTGAATTTTGAGGGACATTATAAGTGGATTGTTTTTCTTCCATCAAAGATGCACCCAAACATTGGTGTCCTAAACAGGTATTATGGAGCTATGAAAAACGGCAAAATTAAAGTCAGGGGCATAGAAGCTCGTCGTAGAGACACGCCTCGTTTTGTTTACAACGCTCAGATGGAGATTATCAAAATCTTGGCTACCGCTAACGACTCCGAGCAGTTCATGGAAAAAATTCCAGTAGCACTGAAAGTCGTAAAAAAGTACAGACAAAAGCTGCTCGACGGAGACGCCCCAATATGGGATTTGATAGTCACAAAGCACCTGTCAAAGCATCCCCGAAGATACAAGCAAAGAGTTAGCCAAGTAATTGCTGCAGAACAATTGATGAAAGAAGGCGCTGAAGTTAACGCAGGCAAAAACATCCGATTTTTATTCACAAACGCCGAAGATAAGAGGCATGAACGCCGTGTCAAAGCAGAACAATTGATTGAAAACGGCATTAATCCAGATGCAAAAAAATATCTGCTCCTTTTGTATGCTTCAGCAGCAAACATTCTAAGCTTTTCGGGATACACAGTCAAATCAGTGTATGATAGCATTCGAGGACATAAAATAAAGAAAATTACGGATTTCTGATCCGCACCTAAAAACTATAAAAAAAGAACTGTGTTCGGATGGTATCTACTCTTGAGTTGAGGTTCAAATCCCACCTGTTCTTATAGGTTTAATTAAAGACTTTTAAGAATCATCGTGGTTTTACTTGAGAAATGTAAACAAAATCTTTACAATCTATTTATTGATTTGGAGGTTTGTTAAGAACTTAACGATCAACGACGGCCACCACCACCAAAACCACCAAAACCGCCACCACCGCCAATAGTCGTTACGATCTCAGAAATAACAAAGTCGGTGTATTCGGTTCCAGGAGTATAGATTCCACCTTCGTATAAGCCGTCCGTGGGAGTTCCTGTTGAACTGCCTCCAAGATAGAGAGTATGCTGACCGGGTCCAAGCTGAGGAGAAGAGTAAACTATCGATTGGAATGTTTTTGTCGGCATGAAGGTGAAAACTTCGCCTGAAGTCGTATTGAGGTGAATTAATCTAGGTGTCCTTGGGGAGTTAAGATTTATGAGCATAGAGTATTGGGTGGAGTCGTCGCCGGGGCCCTGTGCCATACCAGAACTGCCCACAGCGATTAATGTTCCGCCAGTAATGTTAAAATCGCCAAATCCATAATCTATCGCAGCGTTAAAGCTTCCGATTGGACCATTAATAATAACGGTGCCGCCACTCATGTCCATGAATCCGTTTGAATCTACGCCGTCACCTCCTGACGCACTAACGACGATGTATCCGCCATTGATGTGCAGCCATTGACCTTCAGCGGGGGGTGCAAAAGGGTCTGCTGGCCCATCATTTCCACCAACTATATTTATTCCGTCGTCACTAGACTCAAGTTTAATTTGGCCATCGTTTATCGTTATTACAGAACTCTCCAATCCCTCGAAGGAGTCTATTATGTTTATGTTTCCGCCGTTTATTGTAAGATAGGTGTCAGAGTGAAACCCGTCATCGCCAGTTGAAATGACGAAAGACCCTCCGTTAATTGTTATTTCAGAATTAGAGTGGATGGCGTCATCAGCGCAGTTTGCTGTGATATTGCCGCCTTCAACTACTACGCTAGCAATTCCCTTGACACCTTTAGTAGATGTGCTATCGCTGACAGTGCTGGCACTGCCCCCACCTGAAACTAATGTAATTTCTCCGCCAGTTATGATGACATCAGTATAAGCCTCGATAGCATCTCTATCAGAGGTAATGCTTATTACACCACCCTCAATAGAAACGTAGCCTCTTGTAATATCAGCGTCATTATCGGATTTGAAGCCGTCACCCTCCGCATTTACTGTTATTGCTCCATTTTTGACAATGAGGTAGTCTTTGCCTCGAATGCCATCATCTACTGAACTTAATGTGATGACGCCGCTTTTGATGATAAGTCCGTCTTTGCTTGCTATGGCGTCATTGTAGTTTCCGTCAACGTTTAGAGTGCCGTTGCCGTAAATAGTGAGGTCGGATCTGCTGAAAACAGCCGCGTTTGGCTCATCTGTGTCCGGTTCAAGAATGTACGATGTGCCGTCTGTCACATAATTATCAGTACCTTCTTGAAGAACTATAATAGCCTTTTCAGCATTCACAATGTATATGGGAGAACTCGTAGAGCAGCTAATGTCGACACCGGATAGGATGAGCCTCACAGTTTCTTCATCATTCGTGTCCACGATTACTTGCCCATCAGTAAGGAAACCAGTTATTCTGTAGTTAGCTGCCGATGTGATTGTTATTTTGCTGCCGTCAACGGTTGCAACTCCTGTTGCGCTAACGGTTATTGAGTCCCCATTCAATTCCACATCAATAACCTCAGAGCTATTCCAGTCATAATCATCTGAGTCTTCATGGTCCTCAGCGTTTATGTGGGGTGGAATGGTGGGTGAAGGCGGAGGTGTTGGGGTAGGAGTTGGAGTTGGAATAGGAGTTGGTGAAGGCGAAGGGGTAGGGTTTGGTGAAATTGAGGGTGAAGGCGTTGGGGTGGGCAATCCCTGGTCTGGTTCGCCAGAGTTGCCATTGAGTAAATCAGTTTCTGATATTACATACACTACAAAAGATAATAATAAAACAGCGCATACAAACAAAATGACTAGTTCTTTCTTACCCATATTTCATTTACATTATAAAGTGAGCTTAATAAGTATACGTCCTAAAAAGTAATTGTCGTGACCGACTACAACAAACAGTAGAATTGAACATCTATTAAACGGCTATATATAGAAAAAGGAAAATCCCAGATTTTTCTGGCATAAAGGGATTAACAGTTAGGTTTTGCAACCCAATTTTTCGAAAATTGACCCAAGAAATACTTTTAAGTTGTTCGCCACCAGTTAAACAAGCAGTGTGAGTGTTGAAACCGTGAAAATTCGAATGATAAAACTGAATCCAGATTTCCTTTTAAAATCTATTCAAGGAAAAACAGCGTCTTTCGCTTCTAACCTGCCCGATGACACTGAACTCTTAGACATTAAGTATGATTTATTCTCCAAACAAGTGCTCGCAATAGTGAGAAGCGATAGCTTTGAAGATGTTGAAGAAGAACATCCAACTCCGGAATTCAATGTGACTTTCAATTCAAGCATCAAAACTGAACCGCAGCTTAAACCAAAGTCCTTAACTAAGCTTTCCCCAAAGCCCACTATTAGTATGCAACCAGAACCCAAACCCGCAGAAAAAGTGCTGGTTGCAGTAAACCAAGACGTAAGAGCAGTGGAGGAAGAATTCAGCCCGGAGCAACGTGAACTATTAAGTTTCACAGTAGATGGAGACTACGTCATAATAAAGCCTACACAGTACTTAAAAGCTGAATGGAACGAAATAAACAATATCGTAAAAAGTTTGGGGGGCAAATGGGTGAAAGGAGACTTCTTCAGCTACTGGGAAATCCCACCAGAATAGAGCTTTCAAAATCCATTTGACGAAAAAAATCTTCACAAACCTAAACCAAGAATATTTTCTTTTTTCTCCGTTTCTTGCATAAGGGTAATTTGCAGAAGAAACCATAGAGGAATCCATAAAAGAGACAGAAATGCAAACAGCTCATTATAGGCGCTACAAATGAAAGATTCGACAATGTTTTCTATGAATAGTTCAGAAAACCATCTTTTTGGGGATGTTATGAGGAAAAAAGCTTGCAAACGGTTTAATACAGGTTGCGGGCTTCTCTTCTTTTTTCCGCCTCTTCATAGAAGCGTAGAATTTCATCGATGATTTGCACGTTAGAAAGAATCATCCGCCTGCAACAATACCGTTTAATGCCCAAGCTATCCAGAATATCGCTGGCGTTTTCGCCTGTTCTTATTCTTCGGGCGAATTCATCCCAACGGTCTCCGATCAATTTGCCGCAGGTGAAGCATCTGACTGGGATTATCATTTATTTTTTCTCCTTACCTATAGCTCTTTTGCGCCTTCGCGCGTGCGCCAGGACCGCCGAACTTCTTCGGTTCCTTTCTTCGCGAGTCCCCAGCAATCATGGTGCGGTCATATTCAGTGAAGACTGTACGTACGTGACTGCTTTTAGTCCATTTCAAAAGCGCGTTTGCAACTGCCATGCGAGCTGCTTCCGCCTGTCCCATATAACCTCCTCCGGATGTCTTAACGTCCATATCTAGCTGTTTCCACACGTCTTCACCCACTTGCAAGAGAGGTTCCATAATCTTTTCTCGGGCGATTACTGGTTCAAAAATCTCCACTGGAGTCATATTTATTCTCACTCTACCAACACCAGGTTTGACTACGGCTCGGGCTACGGCTGTTTTCCGTTTTCCACTAACAACCAAAACTTTCTTGGGCATGTTTATTCACCTTGATTCCATCCTATTTCTTTAGCCAAGTGCGCAAGAGTAAAATATGGCCCTTTCAGTTTTGCGACTTGGGCTTCTTTAAAAGAAACCATCTGCTGGTCTTTAAGGTCTTCGGGCACGTTAAGATATACCCTTAGCTTCTTCAGAGCGTTCTTTCCCTTCGGCTGTTTGAAAGGTAACATCCCTCGCACTGTTTTGCGCAATATCCTATCCGGACGCCGATAGTGGAATGGTCCTCTCCTTGGAGCTCCAACTTCAAGAAACTCTTTGGTTTCTGCAACTTTGCTTCTCTTTTTTCCGGAAATAACAGCTTTTTCAGCATTAACTATGATTACTTTTTCTCCGTCTAACAATTTTTTGGCAACAACACTAGCCATCCTTCCGAGGATGAGTCCGTCAGCGTTTACAAGGGTAATTGGGTTTTTGGTTGGCATTTTTTCACCGGATTATCCTGACTTTTGATCCTTTTGGGTTTCTTTCTACAAGTTCTGGAATAGATAAGTACTTTGCTTTCGCCGCTGCAAGTTTTTCTTTCGCCTTTTCAGAAGCTTTTACAGCTGCAACTGTTACTTTATGGTCTATAGTTCCTGATCCCAAGATTTTGCCAGGAACCACTACCATGTCACTTTTTTGTGTGTACCTGTTTATTCTGCTGAGGTTGACCGCTGCACGTTGCTGTCTTGTTTTAGCCAAGTATGTTGCTACATCTCTCCAAATCTTGGCTTCATTTTCGTTGCCTTGTTTTTTCAAGAAGCGGATAAGTTTGATAAGTTCTGGATTTGTAGATTTAGTTTTTTTCACTTTGTTTCCACCTTTAGCTGCTTCATGAATTCTCTCAGTTGCTTGTCTAGGATTTTGGAGGCTTCTTTTATTATCCTCTCAGGAGGAAGTACGCCAGTCGATTCTATATTCATTATGAAGGCATTTTTCTCCCACTCGACCTTAATGGCTGAAGGCATTTGCGGGCAAACACCAACACAGTCCATACATAAATTACATGCAAGAAGATCTCTAATTTCTACCTTGTTGTCTTTGATGGCAAGCACGTTTTTCGGACAGATATCCACGCACTTGCCACAATCCGTGCATTTCGCTCTTTCGATCTCTATTTTTGGATAATACTTATAAGCGCACACTGCTACCGGTTGCCATTTTGCGTGGTTTTGCCCTTTTCCAAGTCTAGCGTAGGCTTCAAGTTTCAGTTTTTGTCCTTTAGCCAGTTTTATAATGGGCACTTTGTCTGAAACGGGAACTATTTCTGGGTTTTCAGAGACAAGTTCTCCTGAATAAACTGTGCGTGTTCCCTCATCAGATTCTGCGTCCATGGTGAGGGTTACGCGGCATAGGTTGCAACCAAACTCGCTCTCGCACTTGCATTCTTCAGGAAGGTTGTAGCTGTCCAAGTCTGTTTTTAATGGCGTTAATCCAAGTCTGTGTGCTATTATCTCATCTTGTAGAATGGAAGAGTTTTCAATCATAACGACTTCGTCGATAGCCATACTGGGAACTTGAGCAAGGGCTATTCGCCGCAGAGCATTAATTAGCGGTACATCTGCTTCTTTTATGGCTAAGCTAAGTTTTGCTTCGCCTTTTTCAAGTACTTCTATTTTCACTTGACAGGGACTCTCCATAATGGGTTATGAATAATGACTATGCGGTTCAATAAAAGTGTCAGTGGATTATTTCAATATTTCTGTTAATAAATGTCGAAAGATGAAAACTATACACGTCTTCCTCTTCTGCCACCCGGCCTTCTAGTTCCATCATGGGGAATTGGGGTGACTTCTTCGATGCGTTCAATTCGGAAGCCGAATCTGGCAAATGCACGTATAGCAGCCTGAGCTCCGGGACCAGGTGTTCTTGGACCTGACCCTCCTGGAGCCCGGACCTTGATATGAATAGCGGTTATTCCTTTATCTCGGGCGATTTCAGCTGCTGCGTTTGCAGCGCGCATAGCTGCGTAAGGCGAGGATTCCATACGGTCTGCTTTAACGAACATACCACCTGATGTGCGGGCTATTGTTTCTGCTCCTGAAATGTCAGTTATGTGGATTACTGTGTTGTTGTAGCTGCTAAAGATGCGAACGACGCCCCATTTTTCACTTCTTTTGCTTATTATCTTCGTCCTCCTCTTCCTCTTCTGCCTCTAGGCGGAGGCCTTATCTCTGGTTCTTTGGCAACGAAAGATAGTGCTTGGCGTAGTGGGTGCGTCTCGTTTACAATAGCGCTTTGGAGTGAGTACTTTACTTGCTCTTCTTCCGTTTTTGCTACAGTGTAGCTTGGCACTGTCACACGTCGGTTTCCTATGGTTATGTGACCATGAGTTATCAACTGACGCGCTTGGAAAATTGTTCTTGCTAATCCTTTTCGGAAGACTATTGTTTGAAGCCTTCGTTCCAGTAGGTCTTCTATTGATAAGTCTAAAACGTTATCCATGACTGAGGTTTCCGCGAGTATTCCCAGTTTCTTGAGGCGCGTTAGAAGTTCGTTTTCCGTTTTCGTGCGTTCTTCAGGCGTTTTGCCTATCAGCGAACGGGCTATGCCTCTAGCTTTTGACAATGTTGTTTTGTGTCGCCATAGTTCGTGTTTGTTTCTCAAGCCATATTGACCGATTAGTTTAAGTTCCTCTTGCAGGATGTCTTTGCGCCAGCGAAAACGTGGAGTTTCATATTTTTTGCGTTGTTTTTTAGGATCGCCCATTCATCTCTACCTCAATCAGCTGCTTATGAACCTCCAGACCTCTGAACCGACTTTTTCTTGACACCTAAGGCTTTTCCTGCTCTTCCAGTAGTTTTTGTTCTTTGTCCACGCACTTTCAAACCATAAGCATGGCGATATCCGCGCCAAGACCTTATTGCTTTTGCCTCGTCAATGTCCGTTTTTGTCCTCAAAACAAGGTCGGCACTTATGAGGTGCATGTCTTTTCCTGTTTCAGCGCTTTTTCTTTTGTTAAAAAGCCAAATTGGCAGACCATATCTTGTTGGGTTTTTAATAATTTCTTCTATTTTTTTAAGTTCTGTTTCTGTAAGGAATCCCACTCTCACGTCAGGGTTTACCCCTGCTTTTTTAAGTATGGCGCTGGAGAGGCTCATGCTTATTCCTTTGATTGCTGTTAAAGCGTAAACAGTCTTCAGGGTACCGTGTACGTCCGTACCCATTATACGAAGTATATGACGATATTCCTGTGACATTCCTATTTTTCATCCGTTCAAGCTTGAAGCTAACTACGAAAGTGAGCCATAATTTATTTAAACCTTACTTTCTCAAAAACGAAACCAACACATCAAAGCGACAACAAACTGAAATTCGAAATGAAGTATCATACGCAGCTTATGAGGAAGCAACAAAAACATTATAGATTAATGTTTGGATTTCTTGAAAAAAACCAGAAATCCCACAAAGTGAAAAATGAAGTCATCATATAAGTTGCGAGTGATATCACTAAGTGAAGCCCATTCAATTTGACGGGTAGCATATTAGCTTTCTACGTATCCCGCGCAAAATATCAAAGAACTAAAAAAAGGAAATTGTGGGTTATTTAGTAGGGCATTCCGCCCATACCACCCATGCCACCCATTCCGCCCATACCACCCATTCCTCCAGGCATTCCTCCTGGTGGAGTTGGGGGCATTTTACCGCTGCTTTTGATGCTGATTAAATCGTCGATTTTCAATATCATGTTTGCTGCTTCTGTGGCTGATTTAATGACTTGTTGCTTCACGCGTAGTGGTTCTAAAACCAGCATGTCAAGCATGTTTTTTATTTTTCCTGTTGTGACTTCAATGCCGAAGTTCTTGTTGCTTGGTTTTTCGTGTTCAGCTCTCAAAGCTACCATAACGTCGATTGGATCTAAACCAGCATTTTCAGCAAGTGTCAGCGGAATAGTTTCAACCGCTTCCGCGTAGGCTTCAATAGCTAGCTGTTCGCGTCCGCCGACTTTAACAGCGAATTTTCTCAGGTTCTTAGCCAATTCAGCTTCTGGTGCACCGCCGCCAGCTACAATCTTTTGATCTTCCACAGCATTCCTAACAACGCATAAACCATCATGCAGCGAACGCTCAGCTTCATCAAGCAAGTGTGACGAGGCTCCCCGAATTACTATGGTAACTGCCTTCGGGTTTTTGCATTCGCGCACATATATGAGTTTGTCGTCGCCGATTTTGACTTCTTCAACAATTTTGGCTTTTCCAAGAGCTTTGGCATCCAAGTCTTTGACACTGGCTAATAATTCGCCGCCTGTCGCTCTGGCTAACTTTTCCATATCACTACTGCTTACGCTCTTAACTGTTAGTACACCTGCCTTCCCCAAGAAGTGCAGTGCCATGTCATCTACGCCTTTCTCGCAGAAAACCACGTTAGCGCCAGATTTTGTGATTGAGTTTACCATTTCTTTCAGTATGCGCTCTTCTTCATCCAAGAAGAGTTGCATCTGATCTGGGCTTTCAATATTGATTTTAGCGTCAAA
>JABAOF010002307.1_pt1 | contig 84785 bp, 63 predicted proteins | sample 7062171 | NCBI WGS metagenome assembly JABAOF01 (sample SAMN14538628, study PRJNA623070) | marine sediment metagenome | biome: marine biome [ENVO:00000428]; feature: marine pelagic biome [ENVO:01000023]; material: deep marine sediment [ENVO:00002113] | place: India: Gulf of Khambhat ...
TTAAACATCCGCCGGGAGATCGGGGATAAAAGCGGTTCCATCCCCACACTTCACAATATGGCAGGAATAGCTCTTCAAAATAAAGATATCGAAAAATTCCTGGAATATGAAACCGCCGCTTATAAGATAGCCATTGAAATCAATGAAGCCATGGGAATCTATAACGTCGGCAGAGACCTGGGAAACGTCCTGTGTCAATTGGGGAAGAAAGACCAGGGCATCGAGATGCTGAAGAGAAGCCTCGCCATCGGGAAAGCAGCAGGGTTCCAGGATGTGGGCCAGATTGAGAAGATTTTGCAGGGGCTAGAAAGTGGTTCCTGAATATTAAAGGGTTACAAGCAAAGGGAACAGGAAAATCCGAAATTCGAATATCGAAATCCGAAACAAATTCCAAATTCAAATGTTCAAATATCCAAAACATCTTTAGAATCGAAAATGCCAGGTACTTTATTCCCTTCCCTCTTCTCCCGTTTATTCTCTAACTGTATTCAAAACATATTGATAAAGGTTATCCTCAATCCAAAAACCCGCTTCTCCTTTCAATCTATCCATCAACGGTTTGACTTTTTTTATATATCCTCTCTCCTTAGCTCTCACAAGCAAACCTAATAGTCCGATAAAACGAAGCCCAAGTCTAGAAGCGACGTTTCTGGCATCGGTCTCATCAATCAACAAAAGGCCAGCCTTCAATTGAACCGTAAGTGCAATTGATTCGGCTTCTCCCGGATCCAACTCCCTTCTAAGCACTGTTAAAAGAGGAATCTCTTTTACTTCAATAGTTTTAATCCAATCGAGTGTTCTTACTTCACTATTGCCGGGTTCCCCCCTTCCTTTAATTGTAATTTCATCATGAACTGCGCCTGGGATGATAATTTCCCCAAAGTGTTTTCTTAATAAATCCAGCTTACCTATGGCTGCCAGATTGATTATAGGGGAGGTATTACTTACAACAATCACAATTTTTTAATTTCCTCAAGGGTTTTCAAATCAGCTTTAAAATCATCTACACCATAATGAATAGGTATTTGCCTGCTGGCAAGTAAATGTTGAAACTGATATTGACTCATATCAGCCAATTTACTGGCCTGTCCAAGAGTCAGCTTCCGCTTCTGAAAAAGCATAATAGCTATTTCCTGTTTTAGTTCCGAAGGAGACATATGTGTAGCTTCAACGATCTCAGTCGGAATTGCCAGTCCTACCTTTTCATTGCTTAATTCTGCACTCATCTTTATAATATTAACTCAATTCGTTTTTAATTTCCACCCATTTTTAAATTTTTTTGATTTTTCCTTTTTCTACTACTATCTCAAAAAACGTTTAGCCTGCCCATCCTGAAACTCCTATAAAACTCTATCAGAACTTTTTTTGCCTCCGGCAGCCAGGGGGTTCTTTTGAAAAACCCCACTGCGTGGGGGATCATTTGCAGTGCAAGGACGGCGTACAATGTTTTAAATGATGTATCGTCTCCATGGGTATTCCTTAATACCGCACTGTAAGTGTCCCTGGACCCTCGCAAAACTTTTTATTAAGTTAAACCGAAGGCTTCCTGCCAGGGGGTTGAAAAAATGGGTGGTTGAGGATATAATCTTATGAAATGGTTAGATGCACATCAAAGTTTATTTTCCTTTTGATGTTATTGTTCCCGGTCCGGCCGCCAGCGGTCCTGGCCTTAGACCCCAACACCGCCATAAAAAAATACATTCTTCATAAATGGACCACCCGCGACGGTTTACCCCAGAACACCATTCATAACATTGTCCAGGACAGCAAAGGCTACCTGTGGCTGGGCACAGATCGAGGAATTGTCCGCTTTGACGGCTTCAGTTTCAGGACATTTGACACATCCACTATTTCCGCCATAAAAAATAATTCCATTCTCTCTCTTTTACTTTCACAGGACGGCAGCCTGTGGATAGGAACCTATGGCGGAGGTATTATACGATATAGAAAGGGGAATTTCAAAAACTATTCCCAAAAAGAAGGACTGCCCAATCCTTTTATAAACGCCATTGCTGAAGATGATCAACACAACACCTGGTTCGGCACGACAGGTGACGGTGTGATCCGGTTCAACGGCAAAACCTTTACTACCATAACAGACGCTGACGGTCTGTCTTATAATATTGTTACCTCTCTTTGTTATGACAACAGGGGAAAACTTTGGGTAGGAACCGAGCGCGGACTCAACTGCCTGGTGGAGGAAAAGGGAAACCTTAAGATAACAGTATATACTGCGGCGGATGGGCTTGCCGGCAGCCGCATAGAGGCGATTTTCGAGGACAGCCGGGGGTACCTGTGGATCGGCACCACCAATGGAATCAGCCGCATTCGCAACCGCTTGCATGATTTGAGCCGGAAAAGATTCGAAACCATTACAAAAAATGACGGTCTGGCAGATAATCTGGTTCGTTCCATTTACGAGGATAAAGACAACAATATATGGGTGGCCAGCAACGGCGGACTAAGCCGGATACAAATACCCACCGGCTCCCGCAGGTCAGGAAGTTTGATTATTGAAAATTTTACCGCGGAGGAGGGACTTTCGGATAATGCCCTGACCAGTGTTTTTGAAGATAAATGGGGGAATTTATGGGTGGGAACGTCAGGCAGCGGGTTGAATATGTTCCGGGAAGGGAAGTTTTCCTTTTACACGGAAAAAGACGGTTTGAGCTCCGGTTATACCAAAGCGATATATGAAGATTCCAAAGATGTCCTGTGGATCGGCACCAGCGGCGGCGGTTTGAACCGGCTGAAAGATGGGGAATTTACCGGTTATACCCGGGAACACGGGTTAAGCAGCAACTATATCGAATCCATTTACGGCGATAGTGCCGGGAACTTATGGGTGGGAACCCCCAACGGCCTGAACCGGTTTAAAGAAGGAAAATTCCAGGTATTTACGACCAACGACGGATTATCGGAAAACTCCATAAAAGCCCTGTTTGTGGACAGCAAAGAAAACCTGTGGATCGGTACGTTCGGAGGAGGGCTGAATTGCTTCAAACATGGTCAATTTCAAATTTTCGATACGGAAAAAGGGCTTTCGGATAATTTTGTCCTGGCCGTGGAAGAAGATAGATATGGTAATATCTGGGTAGGAACCAACAGGGGCATTAATTGTCTTGAGAATAACATGTTTCGGCGCTTTCACGGCAGGGAAGGGGTCCCCCAGGGCAGGGTCCTGGATATTTTCTGTGATTATGAAGGCGTGGTCTGGATCGGCACCAGTGATGAAGGATTGGTTCGCTATAAAGACGGCGTATTCACCCAATTCAAAAGTGATAAAGGATTTGGCAGCCACGTAATCTACAACGTAGTGGAAGACAACCTCGAGAATTTGTGGCTCAGTACCAATAACGGCATATTCTCTGTCTCCGGGAGGCGCTTAAATATATATGCGCATCAATTAAAACGTTCTTCTTTGCCTCTGTCGTCATCTTCGGATCCAGGTTCACACGCCGATGAAAACTGGACCCGGTCGATTACCTGGCGCCATTTCCAGGAAAGCGACGGTTTAAAAACGTCCGTGTGCAGCGGTGGTTTTCAACCGGCCGGCTGCAAAACAAAAAACGGTCTGATCTGGTTTCCCACCATCCAGGGGCTCGCAGTCATGGACCTCAGGAGACCGGTTTTTATTGTGCAAAAGGAACCCATTGCAGGAGACCTTCCCGGTGAAACAGAAAAAGGTATCCCTTATATGACTGTGGTGCGAGATAAAACCGTGGTCCTGCAAAAGGTGGCGGCTGACGGCGGCACCTATGATCCACATTCTAATTTTGTACTCCCGGTGGGTACGGAAAAAATTGAGTTTTATTTTACGGCCATTTATTACGGCGAACCCGGGAATATTATGTTTAAATACCGGCTGGAGGGTTACGATGACCAATGGGTTGTCAGCAGCAGTCGAAAAAGTGTGGTTTACCTGGATATTCCTGCGGGTGATTATGAGTTCACGGTAATGGCGCGCCCGGGAGGCGGTGATTGGAGTTTCGGCAGCGATTCCTGTTCCTTTTCCATAAAATACCCCTTTCATGAAACCTTCTGGTTCTATTTTATCATAACCGTGGGATTGGTATTTGTTTTCTGGGGGATCCCTCTGCTGCGCGAAATGAGAACCAAAAAAAGAAAAACCAGTGATGAAAAATATAAAGGCTCAACACTAACCCCGAAAAAATCAAAACTGTATCTCAATCAATTACTAAAAATAATGGAAGAAGAAAAACCCTACATGGACCCTGACTTATCGCTGCAAATACTGGCCAAACGAATGGAGATTACAAAAGAGGACCTGTCACAGATAATTAATGAACAATTGAACCGCAATTTTAAACAGTTTATCAATGAATACCGGATTGAGGAGGCAAAAAAGAAACTGGTAGACCCCAGGGAAAATCAATATGTATTACTGAAGATCGCATTTGACGTGGGCTTTAATTCCAAATCGGCTTTCAATGCTTCCTTTAAAAAACACACTGGTATGAGTCCATCCGAATATCGAAAAAGACGCCAGGAAAAGAAAAAGTAAATGAATAAAAAAAAAGTTACTCTCATGATAATAATTGGGATGTATATGGCAGTAATGGTGTTTACGTCACTCTACGTCCCCGTAAAAGCATCCATCCAGGTGGAAGAAGAAGATACCTATATGGAATACGGCTATTACCCGGTGTGGAAAATCCGGGAAGCGGCGGCGGGGAATCCCGGTCTGGTCATCTCCATTAACATAACCGCCTGGGTCATTCAATATGTGTTTATTACCCTGGTTTTTATTATTCTAGTGTTCAGAACCTTAAGAAAATCTAAAATTAGAACTTAGTTTGCTTCGCTCACAATTAATGGAATGTTGCCTGCCTGTGCATGTCGCGTGTCCGTAAGGAGCACGCAGACAGGGAATAATGGAATAATCAATAGCGATTACGGTCTGAGTATCTTCTCTTTTTGCTGAAGGCTTTCATGTAATCTTCTGTCACCCGTTCTGCATCCAGCGAAAGATATTCCGCGTATTTAGAGACATAAATTCGCACATAGCCAGGTGGGGGCAGTTGATCGAATCGTTCCATTTCAACGTTTCTGAGATGCTTGATGGCTATCCCGGTAGCCAGCGCGATTTCTTGTAGTTCCACCCCTAGAACCTCCCGCGTCAAGCGCAGGGCATTTCCACTAAATACTTCAAATTCCGGGATGTTTTTATGCAGCACGCGTTCTCGTGTGGTTTTTTGTTTTTCCTTTTTTTTTGTGGAATGATATTCTCTCAGTTTGTTGTAAGACTCCTCGATTTGCTCCAGGAGTTTCTCCCGTTTTTCCTCGGATATCTCCTCTATAAGGGGAGAGAGCACTGCAGACTCAGAAGAATAGAGTCGCTTCAGATGCACATAAGCACTTTTAATTTCAGAGAAAGACGAATTGGGTTTGAGTTCAAGTATTTTATAATATTTTGTGTTATCCTGGTCATCCATTTTTTTTATCTCATGTTATGCTTTTTATTTTTTATTTATCATACATATTTTAAGCTGTCTATTTTCATTTGCTCGCCGTTAATAATATGCCCGGCGATTTTCTCCACTTCACTCTGGGTGCTGTGAGACACAATAAACCGCGGTGCTGTCTGGATCAAACTTAAATTCCTCCAGAACTGATAATCGTATTCGATAAATCCTACATAATGAGCTTCCACTCCTATATATTTGATACAAACGCTTTTTATCGAAAACCCTTCCTGGAGTTCCTGTACATTCCGCACCTTGTTTAAAATAATATTAAGAGAAAATTCGGATAATTCCTTTGACAAAATCGTCTCTATGTCATTAGACTCTTTTTTAAGACGGTCCAGTAAATCGACAATGGTTTTTATCCCATGCTTTGACCGATTCCCCCAGAACTCCTTTGCTGTCTGCTTCAGTCCATAGAGTCCAAATATTGATTTTAGTTTTCTAAAGTAGGCACTTTTTATAAACTGGTACAAATTTTCAATAGCGGTAATCTCCGGGACAACCACAGCAATCATTTTATCTGCCAGTAAAAAAGCATCCATGGTATCCGGGTTTGTGCCTCCCCCCAGGTCCAGGAGAATATAATCCGCGTTTAGATTTTTAATATGCCTGAATAATTTGATTTTCTGGGCATAGTTAAAACTTGAAGGGGAAAGGGGGCTGGTGTTACCGGGAACGATGGATAGGTTTTTGACCTGGCTTTCAATAATGAGGTTTTCCAGGTTTTCTTTTTCTTCAAAAAATTTTGTTATGGATTTATCCCTGCTTTTTATGCCAAAAAAGGTATGAACGTTGGCACCACCAAAGTCCGTATCTATCAATATCACCTCGTTTCCCCTGGACGCCAGGCACGTGGCCAGTTGGCACACCACAAAGGTTTTGCCGGTGCCTCCCTTACCACCACCGACAGCCCAAATCTCGGTCTGCGCCCCATTGCCCTTGCCCTTGCCATGGTTACTTTGGTTTTTCATTTTACCTTTTGTTTGGGTCCGGTTTTTTCTTTTTTACCACCGTTTTGGTTTATAAACCATACAATATATAATTATACACTATACCGGTGTTAAAAAAAAGCTCCTATGCTTTTCCGGTAAAATTTGGAGTGGTTTGGTTAGGCAATGGAATACTTACTCCCTTGTCACCATTAACAGGCAAAACAAAAAACCGAAATACCAGGAAACAGCAGTGCTCCCGGCTGTATCTATTTATACTTTAACTACATTTCTTGCATGGACGCCCTTGGGGCCTTCAGCAATTTCAAATTCAACCTCCTCGCCTTGTTCCAACGTCCTGAAGCCTTCTTCCTTGATATCACTGTGATGCACAAACACATCGCTGCCTTCATCCGTTGAAATAAAACCATATCCTTTTTTGGCATTAAACCACTTGACTTTTCCTCTTGCCATTATTTCCTCCTTTAAAACTTAGACATATCCTACTCTTAGTAAACAATGGCTGAAACTATGATTCCGAAAGTTCCGTAGTACACTCATATGTAATGGTCGTAACGAACTCGGGCACAAATTTCGAACCCTTTATTTACCTAAGAAAAAAGTATTCTACAATACCCCTTTGGTTTTGTCAATGATTGAACCTTGAACAAATTTTTTGATACTTTTCATTTTGGCAAGAATTGTGTATAATCCTAACGTATTCAATCAGGAGGTTTAATGGATTTAAACAAGGCAGCAATAGGTGATTGACGGTGGTAAAAGCAGTGAATTTCAAAGTAAAAATTCTAAAAAAAATCTTCTTCAGCGAGGAGAGCGGTTTCGGTGTGTTCAGTGTATCTGTCCGGGGGCAGCGTGAGAACACTGTCATTGTAGGTAATTTGTTCGACGTCAGCGAAGGTGATTTTTTGGAGATAGAAGGTGAGACCGTCACTCACCCTAAATATGGAAAACAAATAAAAGTGAACACCTTCAAGGCAATTCTGCCGCAGGATAAAGATGGAATCATCAAATATTTGTCTTCAGGGAGGATTAAAGGACTCGGCAAAAAAGGTGCCGAAAAGATTGCCGACAAATTCGGAAACAAAACCTTTAAAATACTGGAAAAGGAACCGGAACGGTTACGTGAGATCAGAGGAATCAAACGAACGGTAATTGAAAATATCAAAGAGAATCTAACAGAAAACCGGACCATCCGGGAATTGACAGTCAAACTGGCCCCCTACGGGATCGGTCATGGGACCATCTTCAAAATCTATAAGGAGTTTGAACATAATGTGTTTGCGGTATTGGAGCAAAACCCCTATATTTTAATTGAGAAGGTCAGGGGAGTGGGGTTTAAAATTGCCGATACTGTTGCCAAAGGATTTGGGGTAGCCAATAATGACACCTATCGGATTAATGCGGGGATCGATTTCCTGGTTTCTCAATACGAACAAAAAAACGGGGACCTTTACGTGGATGAAAACGAATTGGTCATCAGAACCGCCGCACTGCTGGATGTGGAGGAACAAGAAGTGGCAGAATGTCTCAACCGGATGGTTGAGAGAAATCAGTTGGTGAGGGAAGAGATTCCTGGCAACGTGATCATGAGCTATCGAAATTATTCCATTGAAAACATGATTGCCAAATACCTGTACACCTTAAACAGCAGCCGTTCCGACCTGGACCCCATCAACGTTGACTTTGACTATATTTTTAAGCGCACCTATGTTGAATTGACGGATGAGCAGAAACAGGCAGTGATCTCAGCGGTGAATAACCGGATTACCATTATAACCGGCGGACCTGGGACGGGAAAAACCACCATCATCCGGGCCATCATTGAATCCCTGGAAAGAGATAACAAGAGTGTTTTGATTTCCGCCCCCACTGGTAGGGCAGCCAAGCGAGTGGAAGAGGCCACCCAGTATCAGGCATCTACCATTCACCGGATGCTTAAAATCAACCCTGAGAACCGGAGGTTTGTCCACAATGAGCAAAATCCTTTGCCGGCTGATGCCATTATTGTGGATGAATTCTCAATGGTGGATTTTTATATTTTTTATTCGTTGCTGAAAGCCGTATCCCAGCACACCCGGTTAATCATTATTGGTGATAAAGACCAGCTCCCTTCCGTGGGCCCGGGAAATGTGCTCCGGGACATCATCCACAGCGGTTATTTTAATATTATTTATTTGAGCAGGAATTTCCGGCAGACTGCAGACAGTATCATTATTGAAAACGCTTATCGCATCAACAGCGGAGATCAACTCATTTTCAAACCTTATTCCGAAGACCTGGACTTTGTCTTTATTCGTGTCACCCATGAACGCCAGGCACTGGAAAAGGTCTTGCGCATCATTGAATACTACAAAAACGATTACAATTACAATTCACCGGATTTCCAGGTGTTGGCGCCCATGTACAGGGGAGAGGCGGGTATCGATAACCTCAACTGGCAAATCCAGGAAAAATTCAACCCTGAACCGGCATATGTAAAAAAGGATAAATTTGTGTTCAAACGCTGGGACAAGGTGATGCAGTTAAAGAACAACTATGAAAAGGAAATTTTTAACGGGGAACAGGGGATTGTGGAGGATTTCAAAACAGAGAAGAAAACCATAGTCATTGATTTTGACGGTCAGTTCAAAGAATATAGTATGGATGAGTTGGAAGAGTTGACGCTATCGTATACCGTATCGGTGCACAAATCCCAGGGTTCGGAGTATGACATGGTCGTCCTGGTGCTTTTGCCTACTCATGCGATTATGTTGAACCGGGAGTTGTTTTACACGGCTGTGACGCGGGCCAAGAAGAAAATCCTTTTAATTTCCGATCCGGAGACGGTGCGGCGGGCGGTACTCAATTCCACCCCGTCTGAACGAAAAACGTTGCTGCCTCGTCGGCTTAAGGAAGTTTTCGAACCCCAGGAGGGTCAATTATTCAAATGACAGGTGAAGGTTTAGTGAGGAAAGATTAGAGCTTGTAACCGATCATGCGTAAGAAATCTTTGCGTTCTTTGATATCTTCATCCGTTTCGATTCCCACAGTGGTCAAACCATCGATGACACCCAATATACCTCTTCCCAGGTCTGTCTTGGCAACAACAACCTCTACCGGGTTGGCTGTAGCGCAAAAGATGCGGCAGACTTCCGGCGCCTGTTTAACCGTGTTCAGTACATTAATGGGAAACGAATCTTTCAGGAAGATAATAAACGAGTGCCCGGCGGAAAGGTTCATGGCATTTTTCTGAGCCAACTCAGCCAGTTCATCATCCGTACCACTCCACCTGACCAGGCGTTTTTGCGAGGCCTCACAAAAAGCCAACCCGAATTTGATGTTGGGTACGGTGTTGACCAGGGCTTCATGAATATCTTCAACGGTTTTAATAAAATGGGAATGCCCCAAAATAAAATTTAATTCTCCCGGGTTTTCGATTTTGACAATTTCTAATTCCATTGAATCACCTCCGAATTAATCAATATTAGCATATTAATTTTTATCACAAATGAAACCGTATTTCAATACTTAGCATGATTGAACGACACAAAATAATTTAATATCTAATGGGCAGATGACAGGGTCGTGGGTCTTACTTCAGGTAATGTCCGATATAGCTGGCATACAAACGGTAAAACGCCAGGTATTTCTCATCGATGTATTTTTTTCTGAAATATACCACATAGCTGGCAACCTTCTGCCAAATCTCCCTGGGATGATTGTCTGTGGTAACCCCCCGGAAACGGTTCTGAAAAGATTGTAATCTTTCAATGGTTCGGCCAATATTATTTTCGATTTTATCCTTGTTGATCCGGTCCCCTTCAACCGAATCCAGGATGGATGCTGAAACAATATTAATGGGCAAAATCTTCACCAGGTTCAAACATTTTTCCCTGGTAAAAGCCGCCAATTCTTTCCTGGTCATATCCAGGTGGTGCGCTACGTTTATGGGCTCCCCGTAAGTAATGTAAGTATCCCTGATGTTTTTCATCATTTTCAGAGAATCCAGTATGTTTAGAGTCCTGGGTTTTCCTTTACGCTCCCCCAGCATCTCCCAGTCCTCCCGGACCCTGGAGTAATCCACGTTGACAGGGATAATATAGGAGTTGTAAGTAGGTAAGTTGAGTTTCTCCATGATTTGATCTTTGTTTTTCTCGTATTCCAGCAGGGCTTCAAAAACAGTAGGGAAAAATTTACCATACTGCCCCTCGGTCAGGATACTTTTCCGTGTGCCCTCCGGGAAAACCATTACATCATGGCCGTGGGCAATGTAATTAATAATGTAGTCTTTTAGCATCTTCGCAGATTCCAGCATTTCCCTGCGATTTCTTGCCCGCTTGATCAGAAAAACACCCAATCGTTTGGCCAGTCTCTGGAAGAATCTTCCCCTTACCAGGTTGTCCCCCATCCCCGTATAAGGAACTGGCAGTTTTTTCTTTTCCAGGGGGATCAATATCCCTGATGTCTCCCAAAGGCTTTTGTGAAGAGAGGCGTATAAAAAAGTCGATTGTTCTTTTCTTAATTGTACCAGATCAGCCTGGAATTCTACATGCGGTCTGGCAAATAATTTAAATCCCCTCATTCCCAGAAATTTAGCAAGATAGAAAGCCCAGTTATTCCGGCTGGTAATAAGCTTGCGTGACAACTTAGCTGTATTCGTTACCATTACCCAGGCTCCCAATTCACATCTACTTATAAAAATTTAAGGTGCATATTATAACATAATATTTAATTTTTCAAAAGGGGGTCGCGACCCCACCCACTTGCACGGCATGGCCATTTTCCCACGTAAAAGACGTTTTCTCAAATCGTTGTTTTTTTTGCAAACTTTTCCAGGGTATTAGTAAAAGGGGGACGGCGAGGCGCATAGTGTGGCCTCCGGTATGCAGACAATCATCGTACCACGCTTCTCACCGATATTTCCCATTGGTATCATTTTACTTCTTTACTTCTTTTTTGACTCACTGATTTACTAATTTTCTGATCGTCTGTCCTCTGACCTTCTGGCCTCATAATCTGAAACCGATGACCAGGATGTCATCGATTTGATCATATTCACTCCCCATCCAATCCTTTAATGTTTTTTCCAGGGCCTGTTCTTGTTCGTTCATACTTAAATGGTGAATATTTTGCAGAAGTTCCTTGAATTGTTTCAGGGTAAAGCGCCGTTCATGATTTCCCCCTAACTGGTCGGGAAATCCATCGGTAAAAATATAAAACATGGTGGAATCCCCAAAGGGGATGTACTGTTTTGTAAATACCCTTTTTTCTTTCTTTTTTAATCCCCCCACCGGGAACTTATCCCCTCTTACATGATACAATTCATTGTTATAAATGTAGATCAAAGGATTTCGGGCACCGGAGAATTCAAGAAACCGGTTTTGCAAATCCAGGGAGCATACAGCCATTTCCATTCCTTCATAGATCTGGGTCTTTTCCTGGTTAAATACGGAACCGATACCCATATGCAGCTCGTTTAAAATTTTATCCGGTTCCCAAATCCCACGCAAAATTATGATATCATGCATTAATTGATAACTCAAAATAGAAACAAAGGCACCGGGGACGCCGTGACCGGTGCAGTCAACTGCGGCAATGATAACACGGTTATTGGTATCGGTTTCCGAAATCCAGAAAAAGTCTCCACTAACAATATCCCGTGGTTTAAAATAGATAAAGGATTCCTTAAAAATTGATTTTACATCCTGTTTTTTGGCCATGATTCCCTGCTGGATAAGATGGGCGTAATTAATGCTGTCGGTGAGCTGACGATTGATCTCTTCTATTTTTTTGTTCTTTTCCAATATTTCGCTGTTGGCAAGCCTTAGTTTTTGAAGTGAATCATTTAACTTTTCCCTTGATTTTTTTAACTCGATGTGGGTTTGCACCCTGGCCAATAATTCGGTGCCGTTGAAGGGTTTGGTTACATAATCCACTGCCCCGGCTTGAAAACCTGTTACGATATCTTTGGTACCTGTCTTTGCAGTTAAATAGATTACCGGGATTTCTCGTGTAACTTCGGAGGATTTTAACTGTTGGCATACCTCAAATCCATCCATTTCCGGCATCATTATATCTAACAATATGAGGTCTGGCAGGACATTATCCACAATTTTTAATGCTTTGCTGGCGCTTGTGGCTGCGGAGATATCATACTTTCCTTCGCTTTTTAATATGCTTGCCAATACCTGGAGATTTTTGGGGACATCGTCTACGATCAGGATAAGGGGTTTTTTCCCCTGGTTTTTGTTTTGTTCTTGAATCGTTTTTTCTCTCATGGGGATATTTTAAAGGAAAGATAGTCAAATGTCAAAGAAGAATTCAGCAGTTAGTATTGCTGATTGCGGGAAATTTTACTTGACTTTTAACTGGAACCCTTATATAATTATTTTTCAAGGATTAACTGAATTTTTTAAATCTTTTTTTTTCAAAAAGTGGACGGTGTCCACACCCTATAGGCGCCGTTTATGGCGTTTGAAAGTTATCAAGCGGAAAAATCTTGTTTTTTTTGCGCGTTATTAAAGAATATTAATAAAAAAGGTTTAAAAGGCTATTCAGTTCAACGAGCTTCAAAAGTCAAAAAGTTACAATTGATCGAAGCGATAGGAGGATAAACAATTGAAAAAGCGGAACATAGGATTTTTGTCTTTTATCATCAGTACAACGTTAAAGGGCACGCGAAGGGGGACAAAGCGCTTAAGGTTGCTGTGCATTGGTATTGAAAGTTTTATGTTGTTCAAGATTATTCGTCTTTGGCCTCTCGCGTAATAGTTTGGGCTCCGCGCGAGAGGCCATTTTTCGCTCTATATCAGCTTTTATTAATACTCTGCAAAATGCGCAAAAAAAAACAAAGTTTTTACGGTTGGTATCTTTCAAATGCCATGAACAAATCCTATTGGGCTGCGGGCGCCGCCCGCCTTTTAAAAAACACGAAATCGCGCAGAGTCCAATTTCGAGATCCAAAACAAATCCAAAATCCGAATTTCCAAAATCCAATACAAATAAAAAATATGGATTTTGACTGAAACCTACGGAAACATTGACATTACAGGTCTTTGTGGTATAATTGGGTTTCATATTCGGAAAGACTTTAAACCCAACCGGGATACTAAAAAAACGAGACCCAAAGGTAATAAAGAGGTTTATCAGTGAAGAAAATAAAACTATTTTGTTTTCCCTATGCTGGTGGTTCAGCAGTTGTTTTTAAGAAGTGGAGCGACTACCTGCACCGCTCTATTGAGTTGGTCCCGGTGGAACTGGCCGGACGGGGCAGACGCATATACGAACCATTGTACCAAAATCTCCATGAGGCCCTGGAAGATGTGTTCAATATCGTAAAATCCCAGCTAATGGGTTCTCCTTATGCGTTTTTCGGCCACAGCCTCGGGGGGCTGATTGCCTATGAATTGATTTTTAAAATAAAACAAAACAATCTGCCGGGACCGGTCCATTTGTTTATCTCAGGACGGGGTGCACCCCATGTGCCCAAGGACCCGGACCGAACCATATACCACAAATTACCGGACGATGAATTCAGAAAAGAGATTTTGGAGTTGGGCGGCACACCCAAAGAATTTTTCCAATACCCGGAACTAATGGAAGTCCTGCTGCCTACCCTTAAAAACGATTTTAAGATCGCTGAAACCTATCAATATAATGAACGACATCAAGAGGGCATCAAACCCCTGGACTGCGGTCTTACTATATTTATCGGTAAAGACGAAGACGTCACCGCAGAACATATGTTCGGCTGGCGGCTGCACAGCAAAAAAGTGTGCACGGTGCATTATTTTGAAGGAGAACATTTTTTCATCCACGAAGAAACAGAGAAATTGGTAACCTTCATTAACCAGGCATTGATAACAAGATAGTTGCCCACAAACTTTTTTTATTCCTTTCTGCCTGATTCCGTTGTATAATATTAAACCTTATAATTCAAATGGTGTAAAAAGTGAACGAAAAGTTTAAAAATAAACTCATCGCTATGTACGATCGTGATGCAGGGCAGTTCGGTCGATCCATTAGCGAAGAAGAATTGAAAAAAATTATCCGCTACGGGGTCATGGGAGAACTGGGAGATAATTATTTTCTTTTTCTTTACCGGGATTTTTACCGGAATACACCCTATTACGGAGCCGTTATAATCTTAAACAAACGAGACGAACTGGACCGCCCGGTTACGATTATCGGTGTTGAACAGGATGGTTCGGAGCAGGTACGAAACGTCTATGTCAAAGCAGCGTTTTTTTTCTTGAAAAATGAGACCCGGGATACCATGACGGTTTCAGGAAACGCCGCCGCTGTTTTTGATATGGCAAAAGATAAAATCAATAACTATATAGGGAAAGCTCAAACCTCCGGCAGCAGCGATGCCCTGGAACACGTTGATTTCGATATTGTCAACCAAACAGTACAATACCAGGAAATTGAAATCAAAAAAACCACCCGGCGATTCGAATCCCAGGTTCTCAAAGATAACCTGCAAAAGCTGGAAGAAAAAGAAGAAGATGAATTTAAACAGGAAGAGGAAATTGAAATAGAACAGGAAGGAGACGAACGGTTAAAAGCCGGGATAGGGCTTGTTTTGAAATGGAAATGCTTCGATTTAACCGGCGAGCGATACGGATTCTTTCAACCGGTGATTGTCCCGGTAAAAGAAGACGGCTTGTACGGGAACCCTCGAAAAATAGAAAATTTGAAATTATCCGCTTACGAGTTTCCCGGTGTGCCCGGAATCCTGGAGGATTTTTTAAGACACTTCGCGGCCATCGACAACTTGCCGGGAAGCCCCAAATTAAAAGCCCTGATGATGAACCAGGTATTTTTCCGGGATCTGGCAGCAGAACTTTTTCAACTGCCGGAGGAATTGAGTTTTTGCCAGTGGGATGACCGGAAAGACTATCATTTGTTGAAAAAATTCAGGTTTCAAACGGTCACGGTTCATTTCGCTCCATCTCTGGAAAAAGCATCGGCGTTCAGGTTTTTGCTGGATTTTACTTCCGGGGATGGCCAGGTTTTAAAGGCTGGCGTTCAATATGAAATCATGCTGAATGAACAACAGGTTTACGTTTCCTTTACCTCTGATGATGGGGAGAATTGGTTTGCTGTACCGGAAGAACCGGCGCATGTTTACCGGTTTTTTGCTTTCCTGAAAGCCCAGGGTGAGTTTTACCTGTACGACCTGGAAGAGATTTCAACCGCGCTGAAGCGGATCCAATCGGAATATTTGATCATCCAGCCGGAACCTTTAAAAAAATACGAACTTAGTTTTATGCCTACCCCGGTATTAAATCTCTATCCTGCCGATGCACGCACTGGAAAAGACCAACGCCTGGAATTGGAATTCGATTATCAACAGGAAATGAAAAAGTTCACTGCCCGGCACCCAGATAAGCAAGTATGTACTTACAAAAGGAACCGGGAATTTGAGAATCGCTGCCTGGAGGTGATAAAAAACGATCCTTTATTGACTCAACAAATCGATTACCATAGAACCAAAGGGAAGGTGTACCATTATTACGACTTCCAGGATAACGATTCGTTGAAATGGCTGGTGGAACGGGGCAGGAAATACCTGGAAAAAGGCTTTAAAATATACAGCACAAGATTGAAACGGTATATCGGTCATACCGCCAGTTCCATATGGATGAATGTGAGTATGATCAGCGGCAGCCAGTGGTTGGAATTTAAACCGGTTATCCATGATCCCATAACCGGCGAAGACCATGAAATCGACCTGGACAGCCAGGACCTCTTCAATTCATTGGACCATATGATTGTGGACAAAAAGGGTATGCTGCACCTGGTGACACAGGCGGAAATCGAGAAATTAGCGCAGCTTTACCGGTACGCCGATCGATACGGCAGCATTTTCCGCGTGCCTACCCAAAATCATATCCTGGTTCGGTCGCTCTACGATAAACGAATGGACCAAATACCCGAACTCCAGGAGATTTTGTCCACGGAAGAACGATTGAAGGAATTCGAATCCATACCGGACTACCCACTTTCGAAGAATTTTAACGGACAGTTGAGGGGCTACCAACAGGAAGGATTTAAATGGCTCTATTTTTTGCAGGATTACGGTTTTTCCGGGTGCCTGGCCGACGATATGGGGCTGGGGAAAACCGTCCAAACCCTGGCCCTGCTGCAAACATTAAAAGACAATAAAAAATTAAAGACGTCCCTCCTGGTGGTGCCGGTGTCTGCTATTCCCAACTGGGAAGCAGAAACCGGGAAATTTACCCCAGGCTTAACCTACCATTGTCATATCGGTTCGTCCAGGGATAAGGATACGGGGGGATGGAGCGAAAAGGACCTGATTATCACCAGTTATGCCACGCTGCGAAATGACATTGAGATTTTTACCGGGTTTGGTTTTGATTATATTATCCTGGACGAATCTCAGAATATAAAAAACATTGCTTCGCAAATTTCCCGGGCGGTGAAGGTTTTAAATGGAAAAAACCGCCTGGCATTGAGTGGGACTCCCATTGAAAACAACACCATGGAACTGTGGTCTTTATTCGATTTTTTAATGCCGGGTTTTCTGGGAACGTTTCAGTGGTTTAACCGGCAATTTGCCCAGGCCATTGAGAGAGATAAGGATGAAACAAAAGCGGAACTTCTTAAACAGATGATTTATCCCTTTGTCATGCGGCGGAAAAAACAAGATGTAGAAAGCGAACTCCCGGAAAAGATCGAGATTGTTTCAACACTGCGAATGGAAGAAGACCAGTTGAAATTGTATGCCGGGGTTGCCCGGGATTACAGGGAGGAACTGGAAAAAGAGATCGATGAAAAAGGGGTGGGGGGTTCATCCATGAGAATATTGGCAGGCATGCTGAGACTGCGGCAAATCTGTCTTTTTCCCCAACTGGTGGATGAAACCTATAATAAAATCCCTTCTGCTAAATTTGACCATTTTCAGGGGCTGTTGGAAGATATCCTGGCTGAAGATCACAAGGTATTGATTTTTTCTCAATTTGTGGAGGTGTTGAAAATCCTTCGCGGCTATTTTGATGACGAACATATCGAGTATGCTTATATCGATGGATCGGTGAAATTGAAAACCAGGAAAGAGATGATCCAACGGTTCCAGGAAGATGAAGGCACGCGGGTGTTTTTATTGAGCCTCAAGGCCGGTGGTGTGTCGTTGAACCTCACCGCTGCGGATTATGTAATTATTTTTGATCCCTGGTGGAACCCGGCAGTGGAAGCGCAGGCCATTGATCGCTCCCACCGCATCGGTCAAACCAAAAAGGTGATGGCTTACCGGATGGTGGTGGCGGATACCATTGAGCAGAAAATGCTGGAGCTGCAAGAACGGAAAAAGGCCCTGGTGGAGGACCTCATCGCTTCCGATTCGCAGGCCTTTAAGGACCTTAAAAAAGAAGATATTCTCAATCTGTTTAATTTTTAGCCACAGAGGACACAGAGGACACGGAGAGAATACAGAAGTATTGAAAAAAAGGTTTTTTTATACCATTATTAGACAAGAGAGTTTTTTTTATGTATAATAATGTTTAATAGAATGGAGGAATTTAAATGAGTTTGCTGGTGAGAAAAAAATCAAATCCAATTAAGACTTCTCTATTTAGCTTTGTAAAAATATTAGATTTAGCTGGTAACTTAAAAGGAAGTAATTATGATGAAGAAGAGCTGAATACAGAGGATATAAAAGAGAGCATTCAAAGCCGAATGGATGAATTATTAGAGTGGGCGTCTGCCTCTTTACCCACGTTTTATACAAAGCCGAAAAGACTGACATCTATAAAGTTATCAGATAATGTTATATCTTTCCTTAAAGAAAGCGGGAAAAACAAAAGAAGACTCGTACTCTCCGCTAAAGAGTTAGGTAGTAAAAATATTGCAGATATCGCGCGAATAGTGATGCGAAGAGACAATGTTAAAGTAGCTGGTATAACCAAAAATCCAAAGAAAAAAATTGGCATTGCTATTTTGGCGCATCGGCATGGGAAGAGAAAAGAAAGCAGATATACATAGATAGGATCGGTGATAATAATATTTTATTGTTTGTGTTTGTATCCCAGCGAAACTATTCTTTGATCTTGAAGAATTTTACTGCCAGGAATGTAAAGATTGCCGTGTAACCTAACATTACCATTAGATTTAAGAAAATATCTTCCAATCCTTTGTTAAAGAAAATGGTTTTGTGAAAGGCATCCATGGCCCAGTAAGCAGGAGATATCATGCCGATGGTGCGAAACGTATGGGGAACCACTTCGATGGGCCACCAACATCCTCCCATGGCGGCAAAGAGATTGGCAAACAGTATGGACAGCCCAATAATTAAATCTTCCTTGCCTATCACCGAACCGAGGAATATGCTGAAAGACGCCATGGCAATGGAAAGAAACAAAATGTTCAGGAACGATAAAAAGTAGTTGCCCAGGTTTAGATTAAAAATCAATAATCCGGTAACGATTAAAATAATGGCCTGAAGGATGCCCATCATCAAGCGTCCCAGGAACTTGCCTCCAAACAATTCCACGATGGATGATGAAGAAAAGAGAATACGGGTAAGAACACCCCGTTTTCGATCTTCCATCACTGAAACACCGCCGTAGATTAACACCATCATCATGATAAAATGCACGATAACACCGGGAATCACGTGGTCAAATCCCGTTGGTATTTTTGTCAGGGTGTTTTCAGGAAATTGGCTTTTGATCTCGACGATATTTCTAAATTCGGGTTTTTGTTCAAAGAAGGCAAAGATATCTTTGTCACCGTGGAGAATCAGTTCGGTAATGACTTTTGCAATGGCCTGGATAATTTTGGTTTCCACCTGGGCAGCGGCTTTAACATTGGCACCGGACCGTTTTTTAAACACCAGTTCCTGTGCTTTTTTTTCTTCTATTTTCTTTGAGAAGTCTTCGGGTATCACCAGGATACGGTTGTATTTTTCCGGTTCCTGTTCCAGGACTTCCAGGGCAATGCCCGGGGATTTGATTTTTTCGATAAAATAAGCCCCCCATTCTCCGCTGTCCCGGTTTACGACTTTCAACGCCGCCTGAGGAGGCCCGCTGTCTTCTTTATAGAGGTTCCCGAATATGAATATAAAAATCAGGGGAAATATCAAAACCCAAAAGAAAAAGATTTTGTCCCGAACCATCAAGCGAATATCATTAAACCCAATATGAAAGATTCTTTTCATACTTCATACCGTTATTCTTTTTTTGAGAAATATTGAGGCCGATGCAAACAGTACCACGCCGGATACCAGGATCACCGTCAAGGGAAGGGTTGGGAATTCACCGGTGTTGATTTGTTGGGTCCCGGTGATGAACCAGTGGTTCAAGGTGAAAGTGGAAATCCAGTTCACAGATTCGGGCAATTGCTCGACTTGAATAAAACTGCCGCCAAAAGCACTGAACACCAGGATAATAGGGCTGGTGAAGGCGCCGGCCTGGTTTTTGTTTTTAAAGAACGCATTCAGCAGCGCAAAGAATGCGGCAATCCAGAAACAGGTAACCGCAATCAGTATAAACAAGTGTCCGTAATTCCCCCAGGAGATATTAAATATCAGCACACCTCCCACGACAATCAGCAAGTAGACCATGATTCCCATGATCCACCCACTTAAAATCCGGGCGAAGACCAATTCCATTGTACGAATGGGTGCGAACATCATGCGCTGCAGTTTGCCGTCTTCCCGTTCCGTGAGGATGTCCCTCAGGAACACCTCGATGATAAACAAGAGGAACATAATGGACATGCCCGGCAGGATGTAAACAAAAATATTAAAATCCGGCTTTTTTTTCTCTTTTTTCTCACTGGTAATTTCCTCTTTTAATTGAATCAACAATGGGTCCAGGTAATACTGTAAAGCGATGATCTTTTTTTGTGCTGCTTCCATAAAGGGCAGCATCGCCGCCATCTCAAGGTTTTCGATGGGTATGTCGATCATCAGCCGGATTCCCTTGACCTCGGTTGCAAATACCTGGACAAAACCGGAAACAATCACTGCCGTGGTATTCATAAATTCCTCCACTACACTGGGCAGGAATTGTTCCGATGGGTTTTTGATCACCTTGATTTGGGATTTTTCCGCATCCATCAACCGTTCTGTAAACTTTTCCGGGATAATCACCAACGCTGAGGCTTTACCCCTGGATATTAATTTCTTACCCCTGGTTTCATCCACGAGGGTCACCTGGAACATTTCTTTGATTTGGGGTGAATCAAAGGCCCCCAGGAGAAACCTGGATCCGATGTTTTTGTCTTTATCCACCACCAGCACCTTAATTTTTGGTAATGCATCGCTGTCTGCTCTGGGAGCAAATATGGCTCCAATGATCCCGGTCATCATCATTGGGATCAATAGGAGTATGATAATGGTATAAGGGGATTTTAACCGTCGTTTGACATCGTTTTTAAATATTAATAATATGCGTCTCATGCCTTAATCTCTCAGGCTCCTTCCGGTTAATTTCAAGAAAACCGCTTCCAGGTTGGGGGATTTGATCTTCAAATCCGAGACCTGGATGTTGTTTTTGAATAAACGTTCCATCATGGCGGGAATTTTATCGGTATTAGCAAACGCCAGGTTTGCCAGGTTGTCGCTAACGGACAGAATTTCAATTCCATCACCCGGGGCTTTTAAAGCCTCTGAGAACTGGTTGGCTGAGAATTCCCCCTGTACATCCACGATTTCTTTTTCTCCCACGATGCGGATCAATTCTTCCAGTGTACCTTGTGCCAGGATGGCACCTTTATCCATGATGGCAATGCGGGAGCAGATTTCTTCCACTTCTGCCAGTTGGTGGGTGGTAAAAATTACTGATGTGCCCTGGTGTCCCACGTTTTTGATGATGTCCAGGATATTGACTTTGGCCTGCACATCGATGCCAACGGTGGGTTCGTCCAGTAACAGTAACCCGGGTTTGTGTATCAGGCCGATGGCAACGTTGAGCCGTCGTTTCATGCCGCCGGAGTATTTTTTGATGGGGTCTTTGGCCCTGGCACTTAATTCCACCAGTTCCAGCAGTTCCCATGCCCGTTGTTTCAGGTTTGAGCGGGGAATTTCATAGAGTCCTCCCCAGAACATTAAATTGTCAATCGCATTCAGGTCTTCGTAGAAGGCCATGTCCTGGGGAACGATACCCATGTGGTTTTTCAAGGTTCGGTGGGAGAAAAGGTTTTTACCTTTAAAGGTTACAGAACCAGAAAAATCCTTGACCGTGCCGGAAAGGATGGAGATAAGTGTGGTTTTTCCTGCCCCGTTAGGCCCCAGGAGGCCGATAACTTCGCCTTTTTGCAAAGAAAGGCTGAAATTGTTTAATGCCGTGATATCACCGTAGGATTTGGTTATGTTTTTAATATCTAAGATTAAGTTGCCCATGTTTTATTGTATCACAGATAGTTTTCTATTCCAAGAACTTAATTCGGGTCTATATTGAACCACGAAGCCACGAAGCCCCGCGGCGCGGCGCATAGCGTGACGGGCCTATAAAGAAGAAGCACGAGACGTTTTCAATTGGGCTAGATGAATGAAGCACATTCCCATGACTGTCCGCAAATAAAAAATTTTTGGAAGTCCAGAGACCTTTTTATAAAAAGGTTTCTGGCCGCCGGAGGCAAAAACCAAACATGCTCTGCCGGCTGCACCGGTAGTAAAAAATTTAGGAAATAATTCAAAAAGGTTGAAAAGAAATCATAAATATATTATTCTTAATATTCTGGAAGGTATGGCACCTTCAACAAAAAAAATTGTGAAAATTAGGCAGCGGTTGACTAAAAAATGATATCAATAGAAGTAATCAGGGATTATTTATCAAAAGCCCCCATTGATTTTCCTGAAAAATTGGAGGCTGGCCATATCATTAAAGCCTGGTTGGATGGAGGTGGAGAAAAGGAGTTCATCAGGGAATATATACCCATATGGCTGCAAAATTTCCCAGAGCATTTTGAGGCTCGTTTGGTTATTAAATCCTGGTTAGCGGCTGGTGGTGATGAGGAGATGGTTGAAGCGTATTTAGCCAGGTGGCTGCGGAGGTTCTCAACAGAAAAAGAGGCTGGTTTTTTGATTAAAGCCTGGCTGGAGGTTGGGGGAGACAAAGAAATCATTAAAATGCCGGTAAAAAAATGGCTGCAAGTGTTTGCCACGGAAATAGAGGCCGGTTATGTAATAAGAACCTGGCTGGAGGTTTGGGGAGACAAAGACGTTATTGAAGAACCGTTAAAACAATGGTTGCAAACATTCCCGGAGGAAATGAAGACCCGGTTTGTTATTCGTGCCTGGTTGGATGCTGGTGGAGAAAAAGGATTTATAAAAGATTATTTAATCCCATGGCTGCCGAAATTCTCGGGAGAATTAGAGATTATCCTGGTGGTTAAATCCTGGTTGGAGGCTGGAGGTGAGACAGAGTTTCTCAAAGATTATTTAACTCAATGGTTCTCGAATTTCCCGGCAGAAATCGAAACCAGTGCGATTATTAGGAGTTGGTTGATAAACGGTGGGGATAGAAATTTTGTTCAGGCTCCTTTGACAAAATGGCTGGAAAGATTCCCGGAAAAAATAGAGGAAAGGTCTGCCATCCAAACCTGGCTGGAGTCTGATGAAGAAATCGAATTCATCGAGGCGTACCTGGAGAAATTGCTGCAAAAATACCCGGAGGAGGAGGCTGATGCCGGTTCTCTCATTCAAACCTGGTTGAAAGCAGATAAAGAAAAGGATTTTATTGATGAGTATTTAGAGAGTTGTATTCATAGATTTTATCATGTAAAAGAGACCAGTTTACTGATAAAATCCTGGTTGGAGGCTGGTGGGGACATCGAATTCATCTTGGGGTATTTAAAAAAATGGTTTTTGAAATTCCCGGAGGAAATGGATACCAGTTTTGTGATTCAAGCCTGGCTTTTGGCTGGTGGGGGGAAAAGTTTAGTAGAGCCATATATTCGGAATTGGTTGGATAAATTTGGTGTTGAGCTGGATGCGCATTTTGTTATTACTGCCTGGCTGGACAGTGGGGGAGAAATTGAATTCATTAGAGAGTATTGTACACGTTGGCTCCGGGAATTCCATCATATGAGAGAGGTAAGTTTCTTGATAAAATCCTGGTTGGCTGCTGAAGGAGAAAAAGAATTTATCAGGGAATATTTAATTGAGTGGCTGTCCAGGTTCAGTGAGGAGAAACAGGCTCAATTTGTTATCGTTCCCTGGCTTGATGCTGGTGGTGAGAAAGGATTGATTGAAAATCATCTAAAACCCTGGTTGGATAGATATCCTACTGAAAAAGGGAGTGGTTTTGTTATCACTGCCTGGCTGAGGGCAAAGGGAAAGCGGGAAATGGTCGAAGAATATATAAAACCCTGGCTGACTCGATTCCCCCTGGAAGAGGAAGACACCAGTTATGTTATTAAGGAATGGCTCAATGCCGGGGGTGAACCGGTATATGTGGCTCCTTTTGTAACCAGGTGGTTGGAAACGTATCAAAACAGTTTTGAAGCCAGTTTTGTCATCAAAGCATGGATTGCCAACACAAAGAATGCTGATTTCATTAAAGAGTACGCCTACCAATGGCTCCAGGTTTTTAAAGATCATCCCTATGCGGATTTTGTGATTAAGCGGTTTTGCAGTTATAAAGATATTCCTGACTACGTATTGGATGCTGCGGTATATTGGTGCAAAAAATATGCCTCCAACAGCGAAGTCCTTTTTACCATATCGTATTTAACTCGCAGCCATATGGATAATGAGAAAATGGCCAGTGCCTGGCTCCTGGAAATTATTTCAAACTGGATAAACCGGAATAAATTGAAGCCCCAGGACTACCAGAATTTAGAAAATATTATGTACAATACCACCCGGAACCGGGTATTTTGTAATAGTGAACCCAGTATAGGGGTGAGTATCCAATGGTTCCTTTCGGGCCACAGTTTTCAACCCATTACCTTACAGCAGCGATTTCATTTTCTTCAGCGCTGGTGGTATTTTGAAAAATACAGCCGTTTATTGATTGATAAGCGGATTGATATTTCCTTGCATGAGGATAAAGTAAAGAAATTCCTGGCCTGGGTCAACGGTTGGAGTTCCAGGAATAAAAGTCAACTTGAACGAAATCTCAAGTACTTAATCAAAACCCTTCCCCGGTATAATTATTTGTGGGAGATGGTTCAATTGAGTTAACGACAGATTGTTTCGTTTTCCTTTTTGGTTTTTACGCCTTTGTTTTTGCCATTCTTCCATTTGTTTTTGTCGGTGTTCGTTGAGTTGTTTGAACAGGTTTTTTTGTTCTTTGCTGAGGATTTTTTTGATGGCCCGGTTCTTTTTGGCCTGCAGCCGCTCCACAAAACTTTTGAGCATGCCAGCGCCTCGCATCCCCATCCCTTTTCCATAGGGGGCGAACCTGCGACCTCCGGGTGGACTGTCTTCATCTTCCATGCGTTCGCGTATTTCCTCAGGTATAAACTCATTGAATTGATTGTAATACTTGATCAGGATACCCTCAACTGTAAAGGCCTGGTCATCGTCCAGCAGCAGCCCTTCAATCAGATCGAAGAGTTCCCGGTCAAACAGTGTCATCCTGGTCATCTTTTTGAATTTTTCTTTTTGCCGGTCATCCAACTGCTCTTCGATAAGGGCGTTGAAGGCCTTGCGCCGGTCCCATGCCGTTTCAATTAATCCCTTGGCATTGGTTTTAAAGGTTTCCTGGTCTTTTTCGGCTTGTTTTTGCCCTTTTTCCAGGATTTCCCGCACTGCGGCGGTCTGGGTTTCTGTTAATTGCAGTTCTTTTTTTAGCTTAGTCACCCGTTGGGATACCGGGTTTTCCGGTTGGGTTTGTATTTGTTTTTGTATTGTTTGGTCCTGATTTTGTTGATTATTCTTTTGAGCAAATACTGAAACCGAGAGAATAAGTATAATGACCAGCAGCAATAAAATATCCACCGTCAATGTTTTTGAGTTGCTTCTTATTTTCTTCATCTTTTAAATTCTCCTATTTTTATTATATTTATATTATAATATATAAAATATGTTTTTAAACAACTAAATTTTGGAATTCTTGCGGATTTTTTAAGGTGAAGGCTGCTAAATAAGCCTGACCACAACCCGGACGAGCCGGTACCCAAAAGGCTATTATTCACCGCAGAGCACGCGGAGAATTTTTTCTCCGCGATCTCTGCGCTCTCTGCGGTGATAAAAAAAGGTTAAACAAAGCCCTGGAATTTCCCGCCGCAGGCGTTTAATACTAAACCACCGGGTCCTCAGGATGTTCTTCGTTCCAAAGAGCCACCAGGTCATTGACGGTTTTCCCGATGTTAATGGCGTTGATGACCGTACCTTTAAAACCTTCTGTTTCTTTGTTTAACTCGCTCAACAATTCCTTGTCTACCCGGAGGTTGACGTTGATGGTCCCGTCCAGTGAAATGGAAGGGGTGAAGGTCCCTAAACCCGGTAGTTTTAGCGAACGACCATCTCTGAGGAAAAAGAATAACGTGTAGCGCAGTTCACTCAAAGACTCCAATACGGTGCCTTCGGTGGCACTTGTTCTTCCTGAAATAAGATTAGCAGCATCTTTGCTGTCTGCTGTTTTGCCCTTTATGATTTTGGGCCGGTAAGTGGCAAGAGCTTTAAATTTTGTTGCCATTGCAACCTCCTTTTGTCGTTTTTTTTAAATTTTTATATTTTAAGTTTCTTTCACTAATCAGTTGTGTTATATCCTGTTTTCTAAAAACAATCAGCTTAATGAAAGTTTAACTTACTAAATGTTGGATTCTAAAATATTTTAACTTAGATGTCAAGAAATTTTTTTAAAAAAATAAAAAAAAATGAGAAATGAAGAAAATGAGCTTAAAAGAATGGTGGGTAAAGGAATCCGGGATATCCGCAAATCCCTAAAAGATTACCTGGCAGCCTGACTAAAACCATCAAGAGTAGATTTCCACGATTTTAAAAAACTATTAAAAACGTGATAAAAGTAATGCGGGTGGTCTTTAAAGTAGGTAATCAACACTTTCAAATCCCCGGGGTTCAAATCTATTTCCGGATAATTGGATTTAGCCGTTGTCTTAACCCCGCCGTGTTCATAGATTATTCCTGTATAATAAGAGGCATGGTGTTTTTCAAAAGAGAGGTCAAATTTTCTTCCTTCTAATTCAGGCAATGTCAAACCAGGAAGCATTACAGCAATGCCCTTCTTTGTCCTGTAATTGACAATGTAATCAATAATTTCCTGGGGAAAGATTTGGAATAAAGAGACTAAATCACAATCTTCAACGTCAGTAAAGCCGGGAATAGATGGCATCCATAGTTTTTCACCTAACCGGGTTAATTCAAATATCCGGCCATTTTTCATTTTGGGGATCCAATTATCTAAATTATCTATCATGCTTTCAACTTTCTTGTGATCGGCTATTTTTGCCCCTAACCGATATTTTAACTCTTTTATTTTATGATGAATGGCTCGTCTGAAAGGCTTAACCTGGAGAAGGTCCCTCATCTCGTCAAGTATGATGTCAATTTCCGTCATTATTTTCTCTCCTGTTATAAATCATTGATCGTTTGTCATTTGTTCTTTTATCTTCTTTTTGATCTCCTCTTTTTGCTGTCGAAATCTTTCAACTCCAACTAGCGAATAATAATCAGAAAGCACACGGTGTTTTAGCGCCGGTGATTCCTTCATCTCTTCCAGCATCTCTTTAATCTCTTCGGTGTCTTTTCCAAAATCCAGCAGATCAAGTCCTTTCTCTTTTTCATCGATAAACATGGGACCTTTACCGGTGAATAACCAGTCCAGGGAGACGTTGAATTTATTGATCAAGGCATCCAGGATAGAAACGCCGGGGAAAAACACACCGTTTTCCACCTGGGACAGGTTGCTCCTGCTGCAAGGCAAGTGGTCTGCCAGTTGCCCTTGATTCAGATCAAGGCATTTTCTTACCTCCCTGATCCTTTTTGCCATCTTGTTTTTAAGATTATCGTCGTGATTGTTAATACTCATATTGTCACCTTCACTTTTTTTTGAATTCTAAAAAATCCAAGAGTTTTGTTGACTTTCACCGCAAAATATTTTAAAATTCTTACTTACTGTAAGTTAATCTAAAAATATGTTGTTTGTATTTTTTATCAATCAATATGAAGTTACAATATACAACATATTTTAAAAGATTTCAAGCCCACAGGAGGAAAAAAAATGGCGAATTCAAAGGTAAAGGCAAACAATGACCCTGGCAGCAAAAAAAAAACAAAAAAGCAAAAACAATGACCGCAAGGTAAGAAAAAAGAACCGGGTTTACATTTCAGTTTTGAAAAATTCTGCGCTTTATTTTATCGATTCTGTTTTGTTGATAGCAGTTAAAGGAAAATACCAACTGGTGGTCATCCACGATGCCACTGTATTGTGGAATAAGGTATATACTACAATCCGGGGGGCCAGGATAGCTTATCAAAAGGTTTTTAAAAAAAAATCATTCCAGGAGAGAATTAAAGCCGATTGGAGCTACTTTTACCCTCCCGAACCGGATTGGCTCAATGAGAGATTGCTCCTGCTGCAAGGCAGGTGGTCTGCCAGTTGACCTTGATTCAAATCCAGGGATTTACGTACATCCCGGATTCGTTTCCCCATCAATCCTTTGAGTTCATTTTTTTCATTTTCTCATGTTTTTTTATTTTATTAAGAATTTTGCTTGACTTTACAAGAAATTTGTTCTAAAATCTAACTTTCAGAAAGTAGAACTTTCACATCGTCAGTTGTTTTAAGAATATAAAAATATAACACAGATGTTTTGTGAATGCAACTAAAAATACGAAAAAAAAGGAGGTGATGTAATCATGATGTGATACAGGGAGTGATTAATGAAAAAGAGGTCTGGATTTTGGTTTTTGGCCAATTAACTAAAAAACAAGAAGTAACCACAAATAACCGGTAATCGCAGACTTTTAAGATTAAAAAATACGCGGTCCGCCCCGGATGGAAGAACAGATGGGGCGGATTTGGAGTCCTTAAAATGGTTTTGTATTTACATCATTTATTATGTTCATTTTGTGTAAACAGTGAGTTGTTACAGTGGTTTAGTTTTGTCAGTAACCAGCGTACCCGGAGATGTTTGTGGTGGTATGTAAGCTGCAAAGCGAAAGATGAACTCAAAGGCTGCCGGTGGAGACATTTTAATTTCCACCGGCTGCCTTATCCTTTAATCAAACTCAACTATCCGTTGTTACTGTTACGTTTATCGGGAAAGATTTATACGTGGTTTCCCGGGTTTTTGCCGGACTTGTACGTGTGCTTATGCGTATACTTGCATGTGTATGTAATGAGGCTGCCATATGCCAGGATAAGTTTTTCCATCGGGCATGGTCTAGCCTCCCTCCTTATGTTAAATTTATCAATTGTAGATTGTAAGTTACCATGTGAGCCGTGGGCTCGGGTGCGTATGGTGCTGATCGCACCACTGCACCCGCAGCCCCCGGTTCCTGTACAGCTAATTACTGAAAAACCAGGGGAAAAAATGGACTTTAAAACGTTTACGATGAACCAAAATACATCTCAATCAGACGTGAAGCCCCGGCCACATGTTGCCATTCATTCTCGCTTTCGTGTCCGGGGTGGATCGTCGTTTCAAGAGTTTCTTTGGCTGTTTGGCGGAAAGCTTGAGTCTTTTGGGTTTTCATGGTTAATTACCTCCTTGTATTTTGATTTGACGTCAGGACTGGAGTAAGGTAGGACGGGGGATTGGCTATTATCTATGTCCCGGTCCATTACCTCTTGCCTCCGTTCTCCTTACTCCCTTCCTGATTTTTGATTTGTAATGATCGATGAAAGATTATGATGAAAATGCACTTGTCTATGGTTTGAGCTTCTGTTTACTTGTTTTGCTGTTATTTTGCTTACTAGGCTTAATAATTTAAACTGTTCCCTGTCCCACTTTTACTGTTGTTCCAATCCCTGGAAAAATCACTTTTTCTTTTTTACCACTTCCGCTATTTCCCTAATACCATCGATTGACGTGTCATTCAGTGAGTATATTATCGGAGCATCTGCCAGCTTTTGTGCTTCGTAATTATTATCACCTATATATAACGATATTATATCTTCTTTTCTAATAACTCTTAAAATCTCTTCAACCTCTTTTCCCTTTAATCCTTTGAAGAAATTGTCAAGAATTATCAATCTTTTGGATTCAACCGCGTATCTAAGCATTACTTCCCATACCTTCAAATCTTCGATACACTTTTTCTTGTATAACATTTTATATAGTGACTTTGCAGATACACCAAATGGTAATCTTGACGGACTACAGAGATAGATAAACTCGTTTTCTCCTTTCTGTTGCGTCTCGCCATCTATTTGAATTGTAAGAGAAGATTTGCCCAAATTTGAAAAATAGTTGAATACCTGGGTCCTTAAACCTTCATCAGCGGTTAACAGGTAGTTGTTTTTTCCTTTCTTTATATTGAATTTAAATTCTCCTATTTCCGACTCTCCTTCTTCCTTTAACATCCACCTTTTAAAACGAAAATAACCAAAAAAAGAAGCAACGATTATTAAAAAAAGATTCCAGATGATACCAGCAACAAAAAATGCCGGTAGGCTGGATTTTGATTTGACCACGATATCTCCATCATTTTTCAAGATATGTTCAACGTGTGTATAGTTCTCAATCCATCTTTTATCAAGGTAATAACGCAGAAAAATCCTTTGCTCTTCTATGGTTAATTTGAAAAATTTTATGTATGCATTGAAACCTTTTGAACTAAGCTCATTATTTACTGATCTCCAAAAGGTAACCGGATTAATAATAGAAAAGAGTTGAAATTTTTTGGCAATACCCTCTGTTTCTTCAATTATTTCTAATTCCATTTTTTCAATTTCTTTATACTCCTTATTATACCAATCTTCACCGGAATTTCTTTCAATTTCCTTCTGCTCTTTCTTTGTATATCTGCCAGTGCCTACCTTTTCATATATTTCTTGTTCAAATTTCATTAATTTTTCTACTTTTGTTATCTCATGATTATAAAAGGATTTCATATGACCAGCAGCTATTCGTGAAAAAACAACATTTATAATCTCTGGCCAAAGCCAAACGAATACAAATAAGGATAAAGCGGTAATAATCCCCCATCTTATCGGTCTCCTTGTTGCGCCCAAAACCGCACTTACAATTAACAATAGACCAAAAACAATTAAGGAAATAAGAAAAAATATAAATAATCCCGATCCATCGTTTGAATTAAGGCTAATCCCATTGAAAATAAATTGAAAAAATGAAACGACTGCTAGTGTTATGAGGCTAATCAGTATTAAGAATATTCTTACCAATAAAATACCACTATAAACAGCGATAATACTCCCAAAATTCCTCAAAAAAATGATATATTCTTTATTGCGAAATGAAAAGAAGCCCCAAATGGCAATAGCAATGCCTCCAATTATCAGAATATACCATGAATAATCCAATCTTCCTCTGTGGGCATTCTCAAAAAAACCTTTCCCTATTTCTATTTGGCTTAATTCCAATCTTACACCAACATCAATGAAAGAAATCAAAACATTTAGAGGACTTGAATTAAAAAACAATGAAATGAGTGGGGTTGACTCCAAAGCTTTTCTATATCCAGCCCACCCAAATTGTTTAACATTAATATACCGGTCTACCTTTTTTTTCTCTGCCTCGATAAATTCCCTATTTTGCTTAATATCAGTTTTGTGCTTCTCAATTCCCACTTGGTGGATAACGATGGCCATGAATATAAAGACCAGTATCCCTACAATACAGTACTTGTTTGTATTACGTTCAATTTCTTGTTTTATAACCTCTCTCATATCACCTCTGATCTACTATCATTGAAAAAATCATAGCCGAATATTGGCCAAAAAACAACGAATCGCTGTACTTTTGATTTACATCCCAAAGAGTGGCAATCTTCGGGGGGATATTTTTATCAATGTCTCCTTTTACACTGTTTAGACAACCTAAAATATCCTCCATATCGGCTTTTATTCTTTTATATGCGCCTGTTACGTCTCCCTTAACCAGAAAACTTCTGACTCTATTAAAAACCTCAGCATTCAAATTATGACCTTTCAAAAAATCATCATACCCAAAAGTCTTCAATTTGTAAATAATTAATTGATCATATGGTGTCTCTTCAGCAACCGCAATCAACTCATTGTATATCCCAATCGCATATTCAACATTGCTGATCGCATTATTCAAATTGTCCTGGAAAACATCAAAATTTGGGCCATATAGTTCGGATAGTTCTATCTTTTGTAAAAATAACTGAAAGTCTGAGTTAGATTTGATGAAATATCCGGCTCCATTTATCACCAATGGTGTCATCTGTCCACCGTTTACTTTATTTTCGTCATTACATTCTCCATAAGCACATGGTGTGTCATTGCAAAAGATCACACCATGAACATACATTGATGCAGTCAGGATTAATATTATTGAAATCAAAGATTTTCTCATGGCCTTCTCCTTCTTTGGTTTGATTGGACTCAAAATTAATTCTAAACCAAATGTTGAAAAAATGCAAGTCAATTGTGAATTTTTTTCAAGGGCCACGATAAACCCAACAAATGGAATACTTACCTGCCACCTATTTGCCAACCTTACTCCACTCACTCACCTATTTATCGGCAGGGTTTGAACCTGTTGAATCGGTAAATTCAGTGGCTTAGACGCACAGTTTGAATAGTTAAAACAAGGCAAAACAGCAGCTTAAATCAAAATATTTTCAGAAAAGTTCACCATTTTTACTGTAAATTTTCTAAAATTTTCGCTAAATATTTGAATTACAACCGCTGAAATGATATAATATAACGGTTCTAATCGGTTGTTTTAGCGGCTTAAATTCCAGTATAAACCCCTTAAATGACTGAAAAGGAGGTATAAGTATGGCGGAAGAAATCGAAGCTGTTCGGGTTTATAACCCACGCGTGGAACAGGGTAAAACCGTGGAGGTTGAGGATGTTGCCGCGCTTATCGCTGGGCGCACCAGTTTCACCGGCGGGGCGGTTATTAATATGCTCTGGGAGTTCAGGGAGGCCATCACGTTTTTTGCCCTGGCCGGACGGCCTGTGCGCTTGAAAGGTCTGGGAGTTTTCGCACCCAGGATAGATAAAGATGGGGTTTTCAGTCTCAATTACCGGCCGGATAAATGGCTGAAAAGCGAGTTGAATGTGGCTGGCAAGTTCAAGGGCAAGGTAGTGAACCGGGACATGATCGGTAAGTCGGTAGAGGAAATGATCCAGCGCTGGAACCAGGAACACCCCGATGATAAGATCGAAATTAAAGAAAAGAACTGAGCTGCAGCAATTCTCATTTTGAGAATTGCCAGGTTAAGGTTGAGGTGGAATTTTATGCCTGTTAATTTTTTCTTCCCCGAAGCAGACACACCCCGGCTGCTCCTTGAGATTTTTAAAGAGCCATCTCGGAGCAGCCGCCCTCTTGATAAGGGAATTTGCTGGTTTAATCCTTTTTTACTTACTGGAAGCAGGCACCTTCGTTAAACGTTTGAAGGAGGTGGGGTGTGTCGTCCGGGAATCTGCATTAGAACTGGATAAAATGTTCAACTACTGTTGCACAGCGAGATTCCACCCAGCTTTTTGTGGAATAACCTATTAGCAAAACCCTCCATATTCCGGCTTGGTAAAACAAGCATATTCGATGGTTTCATAGCAATCACTGTCGGTTACCGGAGACGGGCACTTGGTTGTAGGTGCACAAATACCGCCATCTGTAGGGCAGTACCTACAACTTGATCCCGGATCCGAATCTTCACCGCCTTTGATATCATTCATTTTAGAGATATCCAGGTTGGAAACGGTTTCCTTGCTTAAAGCTAACTTCTTAGAGAATTTTTTTGTTTTCATTTTTCCTCCTTTTTTTTTAGCCTGATAAGAATCGAACTTGATCAAGCCATATTAATACAGCAATTTCTTTGCCAGGTGGGGTTTTCTATGAAAATCCTTTATTGACAATATTATCGGGATTATCATTATTTTTCGGCATTAAAAATAAATCTCCCTATAAGGAAACCGATTAAGGGGCTTTAGGAATTAAACAGTTAATTATTCAAATATATAGGTCATATTGAAAGTCTCCTTATAGGGAGAAAAGTTCTCCTTATAAGGCTATTTAGTTCACCCCCTATTTTGACACAGCTACTAAATCAAACCCCTACTCTTATTGTCGAAGGGTTATATATAAAGGATCACTTTCGTGACCGTTATTATCGACGGCGGTCAATGCGTAGGAAACGGTTTGGGGCTGCGATTGCCGAAGGATGTATTCAAAGGTATTGGCATCAAGTTCTGCCAGGAGTGTGCGATTGATTTGACCCTGGGACCGCGAAACCAGGTAAACCCGGTAAAAAGAGATGACCGTGTTGTTATTGTTATTCAAGGGATTGGCCTGCCACGATAATACGTTAATGAATTCACTTTGGAGCAGTGACCGGTTCAATCGTGATTGCACTGAAAATTTCAGTGGTGGATAGATACCCGGCACATCCGGGGGAGATGCCAGGGGCGATTCCCAGACGCCGCGTCCATAAGTACCTGCCACGATTTTCCCGGCGGTCTTGTGGATTTCCATATCCGTAACAATCACATTGGGAAGTCCATTGTCGAAGCGTTTCCAATCTCCTACACCGGATTGAGAATAAAACACCCCTAAATCGGTTCCCACATAGACTCCCAGCGAAAAGGGATCGACCTCGATGCAATTGGCGGGGATATTGGGGAGGTCGCCGGATATATCCCACCAGGTGAGACCTCCGTCATCGGTGTAAAATACCTTTGGTTTATCGATTTCATAGAGAATGTGGTACCAGATAAATTTGTTATTCCAGCGGCCGTATCCGCCGACAGTGACCCAGGCGATTTCCGGGTTGTGGGGATGCAGGGCAATGCCGGTAATAAACGTGGGAAAACCTTCCGTGTTCATCTCGATCCAGGTATTTCCTCCGTCCATGGTTTTGATCAAGGTTGTACCGTCTGAAGCAAATATGTAATTGGAATTGGCAGGGGAAACCGCCATGACGGTTACCGGTTCCTGGAACATACTTTCACTGATGGTGATACTGGAAAAGCCGTGGTCGATACTTCTAAAGATGGTTCTTGAAGCGGTATACAGGATTGAAGGGTCGGTAGGGTCCATGACCAACGGGGCAAGCCATGCCATGCCTCCTTCCAGGTATGTGAAAATATCGCCAAAGCTTCGCCCCCCGTTGGTTGAGCGTGCGAAGCGACCGAATTGCCGAGCGCAATAAATAATTGAGTTGTCATTGGGATCAATTAAACAGTCAGCGCCATCGCCGCCATATACCGGTGCCCAGGTCTCTTTCAACTGGGAAGAGCCGTTATCCTGGGCACCCAGGACCACCTGTTTGGGGTCTTGAGGTGAAAGTGCCAGCCGGTACACCTGGTGAATCGCCAGCCCGTTACTGAGGTCTCTCCATGAATCGCCTTCATCTTCGGATTTATGAAGACCACCGTCATTGCAGGAGAAAATAGTGGTAGAGCTGCCGGGTAAAAAGGCAAAATCATGATGGTCCACATGCACTTGTGTGCCAAAGATTCGCCAGGTGACACCGCCGTCAGTGGATTTCCACATGTTTACTGAACCAACATAAACAACATTGGGGTCTGATGGCTTTACATCCAGGATAAGGGCATAGGCACCCTGTCCACCAAAGTCTGAACCGTCATATTCCCAGCCCAGGAGGTTGGGTGAATTTGCCTGGAGGGTCCAGTTCTCGCCGCTGTCCTGGCTGCGATATATGCCGTAAAGTCCCCATACCCACCCTTGGTTTGCTATATCGGTGCAATAGAGGGCATACAGGGTTTCCGGGGAAGATGGCGAAACCGCGATGTTGATCCTGCCAATTGCGGGAGATGGGGCGGGCAGTCCATTGGTTAACCGCCGCCAATTTTCTCCCTCATCTTCGGACTTGTAAATCCCGTTCCCGGCATAGGCTGCGTACCAGGCAGCGGGGTTGGTGGGATGGATTTCCATATCGTGGAAATCCCCGGCTAGTTTTTGTTCCCAGTTCATACCGCTGTCATAGGTTTTATATATTCCGTTATTGGCGGCTGCCAGGAGGGTGTTGGGATTAAGGGGGTGCATGATGAGTTTACTGATTTTCCAATTGTCTGCTGTTTCGGGGTTTAGACCGGTGAATTCCCAGGTGCGGCCCCCATCCGTTGATTTCATGACCCCCAGGCTTAAGGTGCTGCCTCGTTGTTTATCGCCGGTGGCAATGTACATAATATCAGGGTTTTCCGGGTGGATGACGATATCGCTGACCCCAAGATTGGGCAGGTAGTCGGTATAGGTAACCCAGGTCTGACCACCGTCGCCGGATTTCCACAATCCGCCGGTGGGTGCGCCGACCCAGATAATATTCGTATCCCGTGGATCAAAGGCAATGCAATTGAGACGGCCCAAACCTCCATAATGGCTGTTTCCGGTGGGAACATCAATTGGACCCAGCGGTGTCCAGTTTGCATTGGCGGCTGTACGGTCAGGACCGAATCTTTCTTTCTTTTCCAGCCATCCTTTCCAGTTGAGGGAAGGATCAAAATACCCATCTTTATCCAACCGGGTTTTGGTAAACCATTCCCAGCGTTTGAATTGTTTAAAACCTGGTTTTCTTTGTTGTTTTTTATCCATACTCTCGTAAAACCGGGCGGCTGCTGCGCGGATTTCAAAAAAGGTAGGGTGTTTTTTTTTGGTCAGGGTTTTCCACTCTTGTGCATGGTTAAAGACCGGGTTAAAGAGCAAGACAAAAGCAAAAACGGCAGTTATTACGATTCTTTTTAACATTTTGCCTCCTTACAGTGGAAATTTTACAATAAAGTTATTATTTATTCAATAATAAAAAACTAAATCCACCCCTGTTTTTTAAAACCACGAAGCCACGAAGTCAGTTGGCAGATAACTTGCCTGACCCCTTATTTTATTATATTATGGTTTAGGTTGTAAAAATATTATTTTGATATTATAATTAATACATGTTAAAAAAAGAACTTGCCAAAATATTTGAGTTGAATGTAGCCCAACGAATAATGATTGTAGAAGCCATCTGGGACAGTATTCTCAACAATTCAGAGGATATCCCGGTACCTGAAAGCCAAATAGAGGAACTTGAAAGTCGTCTGAATACTTATTATGAAAACCCTCATGCCGGATCTTCATGGAATACTGTAAAGGAAAGAATTCTTTCGGGAAATTGAACTACCAGATAATTATAACTCCTGAAGCGGAGAAAGATTTAGACGAAGCATTCAAGCGGTATGAAAAAAACTCGCCTGGTTTGGGGGTAGAATTTTTAAATTGTGTTGATGAATCGTTGAAGGTAATCCAGGATACCCCTGAGATTTACCAAAATGTATATAAAAATATAAGGAGAGCTCTTACTCATAGATTTCCATACGGTATTTTTTACATTATCGAAGAAGACGTGATAATTGTTCTTGCGGTCTTTCATGCCAAAAGAAACCCAAAAATTTGGAAGAAACGACATCCTAAGTAAGGGAAAATTTTTTATGGATTTCTTGCCTGGTTCCTTTTTTATTTAATCTTTTTCCTTTTTCTCTTTTTGCGGTTTCTTCTTTACCTTGATTTTTTTAGAATCAAATTTAATATCCGGTGAATCGAGATCGAAATCCATAGTGATATCCAAATCTTCCAGTATTTTCAAACTCTCTAATCCCTTCAAACCCTCTAATCCTTTTAATACTTCCAAACTTTTTAAGCCCTCTAATTCTTTTAAACTTTCCAATCCTTTCAAAACTTCTAATCCTTTCAGGCCTTCCAACCTTTTCAGACCTTCTAACCCTTTTAATCCTTGTAAACTTTCTGCCAGGATGTCGTCCAAAGAATCCAGGACTTCTAAACCTGCCCATTCTTCAAAACCGAAGTCCATGAATTTCAATTCTTCCAGGGGTTTCAGGCTTTGCTCCAGGATTTCCCCGATGTTTTCCAATGCTTCCAGGCCTGGAAAAAACTCCGGACAATCCACCTTGATGGTGTTACTTTTTTTGTCTTTAGAATCCTTTCCTTCGGGGGGAGTGGACATTAAAAAAAACGTCATCGAAAACAATAGTAAAAAAACCAGGATAATTTTTACATATTTCACGTGAACCTCCTAAGTTATTTTTTTATATACTACTTAGACGAAAGTTTTGGAAAAAGGTTTACAAGAAAAAAAATTTTTTAATTGTTTCTTGACAAAAGTAAGGGGTCTATGTAACTATAAAGGCTTCAGGATGACGCATGAACATGAAGAAAAAAAACCTTTTTAAAATATTACCATGGTGTCTTGTTTTGTTTTTTTGCTGTTTTTGTGGGTTAGCCGCTGATCTTCCGGTAAAAGTCCCTGTGGAAAAGGATTACAAAGAATTGCCGGAAAATTCCCTTACGCGCAGGCCCAGGGGTATAAAAAATCTTTTTACCATCGGGCAGATTCATGCAGCCATTAGAGGTGGTTTGCCTGTTGGGTTACACCTTAATTTCACCGGTAAAGAGTATACAAAACTGCTGGACGGTGGAACAATAGATCCCACCCGGATATATGGTAGAGTATATATGGGACCTTATCCATTCGAGGCCGGGGAAGCTGAGTATACCTATAAGAGGTTCAGGTTGTACAGCGAGATCACAAATGGTAAGGCTCTACTGCCGGTGAAATACCTCCTGGGAGAAGGCGATAATAGTGAAGACTGGACAAACGGAGGCCAGGTGATGGTGAGAATTGCACTCTGGCTTAAAGAGGAGGGAAAAGACCTGAACCTGGGGGTATATGATATCATTGTCAGGTTCATGATCAACGAGGGCAGGTTTGTAAAGTGCCCTACCATTATTGAAGGTCCCATGGTCAACATGATACGCAGCGAGGCCTATGATCAGATGGTGATTTCCTTTAGAACCAGTGAACCGGTGGAATCCGTTGTTGTTATGGATAATGGGAAACGGTTTTCCAGTCACAAGGCGCTTAAGAAGCATGAAATAAAGGTTTCCGGATTACAGTCGCAAAGGACCTACCGATATTATTTAGAGATAGACAGCTATAAATCCAAAGCGTATACGTTCCGGTCCGCTCCGCCTCCCGGGAAAGGGTCTGTGGTGTTTGCTTATTCCGGTGACAGCAGGGGAGGAGCGGGTGGAGGAGACTATAACTTTATGGGTGTGAATTATTTGACCATGGAACGGAATGCCAACCTGGCGTACCGGGAAAAAGCAGAGTTGTTTATTTTCGGTGGAGACCTTATTAACGGTAATACTGCCAGTGTTGAAGATTTTCGCACACAGATATATGCCTGGAAACAGGCGCTGGCTGGTTTCTGGCATCGCCGGCCCGTATATGCCTGTATGGGAAATCACGAAGCGCTGCTGCGGGTGTTTGGCAATGCCCTGGGTGAAACCCTGCGCATGGATCGGTGGCCTTATGATACCGAGAGTGCGGAGGCGGTCTTTGCCGATGAACTGGTGCATCCCCAAAACGGCCCGCACGTTTCCGACCCCCGCCGGCCGTCCTATAAAGAAAACGTTTACTCCTTCCGGTATGGTCCTGTCATGTTTATCGCCTTCAACAATAACTATTGGATAACCAAATCCAGGGGTCCGGTGTGGCAGATTCCCCAAAAATACGGTGGTTCACCCGAAGGCTATATCATGCCGGATCAATTGGACTGGATAGAAAGAGAACTCCAGGCTGGAGAAAAAGACCCCTCCGTAAAATACATTATCCTTTTTGCCCAGGAGCCTGTATTTCCCAATGGCGGGCATATTCAAGATTGTATGTGGTATCATGGGAATAACAACGCCCGGGCGTTTACCTATGATACCGGTTCAGGAGAGGTAAAACCAGAAAAAAAAGGAATCATCGAAGTCCGCAACGACCTTGTCAGGATGGTGGGAAAATGCCGGAAAGTGGCTGCTGTCATGGGTTGTGATGAGCATTCTTATCACAAAGTGTTGATTGACAATGATGTGCCTGTGGGTGTCCCCTCAAAGGATGACAAGACCGGGAATGGCCTGGTGTGTAAAGACCAGGAAGCATGCTCTGCTTTAAAAGACTTGAAGTATCCTACCTGGTACCTGGTATCCGGAGGCTCCGGTGCCCCTTATTATTCGGAAGAAGAGACTCCATGGAACCGTTACTGGAAGAAAAACCCCAACAGGTACAAATCCGAGTCTCATACTTCTATGAAGGGCTGTTACTATTACTCCTCCCAGGAAAATGTCATGATTTTTAAAGCGGACAGTCAGCGGATATCTGTTACTGTAATCAATCCGTACGGCGAGATCATCGATAAAATCGACGACCTTATAGCAATCAAGAATCATTAACAATTAATAATTGAGCCTCTTGCAAAAATGCATAATTCGGTTGAGGGAATACGCATGGGGCGAACACAAGGTTCGCCCCTACGGAGGGGAAATGGGCGTCAACAAGGCGTCTGCCAGCGTAGGGGCAAACCTTGTGTTTGCCCGGCTAGCACATCAACAATTAATTGAAGGATTTTTACAAGAGGCTCAATTGACAATTATTTTGTCAGCTTATCTGATTGAATTATCTCTTGGGAAAAGGCCGTCCCCGGTAGTTATTGATGAAGTAGCGCTTAACCAGTTTCGGATTCTGAATAATTTGGTAAAACCCATCCAGGTATTTAAGGCTGCGTTTTTTTAGATTCTCGGGCAGTGGGGTAAAGTCCTGGAAAAGGGCATAAAATTCATTCTTATGTTTATGAAATATCACAAAGGTTTGGTTAAACTGTTCCAGGCTTTTGCAGAATCCCCGATATAGGCGTTCTCTTACGGATTTTATGGGAAGATTTGGGTCCGGGCGCGCGTAGTCCACATCGATCAAACCGGCATGATCGAAGTCAAAGGGTACGGGATAGTATTTTTTTTTATTTTCTTCTTCGATGGTAATCAACTTGATATTGTGACTGGAGCGGATGGACCAATCGACGTTGCCGACCATGTACTGGAATACCGAAACCAAAGTAGACGTTGCAAAATCGGTTTGCATCGGGTGGATTTTGGTGAGTTTGCTGGTTTTCCCTTTATTTCGTTTGGCCATTTTCTTATAATTTTCAATAAAAAACGCGTAATTGGTAAAGGTATTATCTGTTTTTTGGGAATCCACGTATGTGATGTTAGCCAGGCGCACCCGGAAGCTTTTTTCAGTCAGGAGGTTGTACATTCTATAGATCAGGTATTCCTGGAGATAGTAATATGGATAGGCCTTTGGAGTGTTTTTACAGTGGGTTACCATCTTAAGGGTTTTTTGGCCTGCAAAGATGGTGTTAGGGGTTTGTTTTTTGTTGAATTTCATTTTAATGGGTGGGACCTGGCATCTGAGGTACAGCCGCCTTAATTTGCCCCGGGTTCTTATCTGGACATCCAGGGAAATGGTTTTACCTTCGGAATCTATGTAGGACAACTTTGCCGGATGGTACTTTCGTTTATCGCCCCTGTCTTTTCGGAAGGCTTTGACATCGTATTCCAGGGTTAGTTCCAGGATTTCATTGGACTGGAACAATGGTTCGGTCTCATTTGTTTTTTTATCGGTATTGGTATCTGCAAGCGCCGGGACCGCCAGGATTATTGTCAAACAAATTATTAATAAGGTTCTTTGTATAGTCATGTGTTAACTATACAAAAAACAGCGGCTTTTTTCAAGTTTATTTTTCGGCCGCCACCTTTTTTCCCCTGTATGTGCCCCAAGTAAGAAAGTTAATTCCTAATGTAGAACCGGCCCTGCCGCCGTATGAAGGTCGCAGGGCCTGAAAGCTGAGACCTTTCAGCAAACATTTCATTTGCTTTGTTTTTTGGTAGAGAAAAGAAGGGGTGTCTAATTTTAAATTTTTCACCTGTTCCCTTTTTTTTTATTTTGAATTACTGTATACTATACCATTAACATAAGGAAAGGTATGATGAATTGCACATATAAAGGATGCAAGAAACTTTGGAGTTTAAATTTATAAAATATAATTTAGGGAGGCCATGCGATGGTGAATTATGATTCATTCATGGTAACGCTCTCCACTGTTTTTGGTGCTTCATTGCTGGTAGAACGGTTCCTGGAATTTATTAAAAACATTTCGGAACCTTTTATTGGGGGTAAACACAAGCGGATTATCCCACCTTTAAAAGATGTTGATCGGAAAATCGATGAACTGAAAAAGGATATAGAAGCCGGCAAGCAGGACGGGGAATGGGACGAGCGTTATCCATTAAACACGGTACTGGTGGAGCCTGCCACAGACCCGGATGACGGGACCGTTTCCAGGGCCTTTGTCATCCAATTAATGGGGTTTGCCCTGGGGATTGTTGCGGCTCATTTATTTGGAGTCAGGCTCTTCGAAACCCTAACGGGTGGTTCCTCACCGATTGCCCCCTGGGAAGACTTTTTGTTGACCGGTCTATTGATCGGCGGCGGCAGCGCTCCCATCCATATGCTAATGCGTTTCGTTACGCGGCGTAAAATGGGAGCCCCATCGGGAAATGGGATGGATTTCAGTGAAGAAAAAGAAAACCAGGAAAAACCGGGAACAGGCGAAGAACCGCCAGTGGTAGATGAACTGGATATTCCTTATTCCGGGGGAGTGGACCGGGATAAATTGGAATGGCGCCACGTGAGAAAGGAGAACCCCACACTTATTGTTTATCACCACACGGCAATGAAACACAACAGCACCTTCGAGGATGTGGTCCGGGTGATCAAAAGCCGTAAGGATTCCAGTGGGAATCATTGGATAACCGGCTATAATTGCGTCATTATGGCTGATGGAGCCATTAAGCCCTTTTGCCGGTGGGACCGTTACGGCAACCATGCCCGGGGGTATAACATGAAATCATTGGGTATTGCGTTTAACGGCAATTTCGAGACCGATCCCAGGATTCCCAATTCCAACCCGGATGGGAGATACGGCCCGTCCCGGCCCACGGAAGCGCAAATTAAAGCAGGCGCCCGGGTGGTGGCATTGTGGACCTTCCTCTATGACATTGCCCCGGATTTTGATAATACCATCATCCCCCACAATAAAATTGCCCAAAAAGCCTGCCCGGGTTCAAATTTCCCCTACGAAGAGTTCAGTGGATGGGTGGAGTTCTATCGAAACCAGTGGGAAAAGTCACCGGGGATGATAAAACGCATCGAAGCCTTTAAAATGAAACCTTACTTATATGTAAGTAAATCGGAGAAATAACCATGGTGGAAGAAATAACCAATAATGTATTAACGAAAATAACCGTATTATTTACGCTGGTATTGGCGCTTTCGTTGGTGGTGGAACGGTTCCTGGAGATCCTGAAGGCAGTGTTGGATTTGGTGGATGACCGGTTCAACAGGAAGGAGTTTTGGACTCGAGGGGCGATGAAGATGAGGGATCGGCTGGAAAGTAAAATGGGGGTTTTTGAGTACGTGGACCCCAGGAAAGCGGCTGGAGTGCTTCGGCGCTTTCAGAATATGATCCTTGGCATAAAAGATGGCTATACCGGTACGGTACCGGTTATATCAGGCGATCTGCTTCGTGCCTCTGTGATCAAGATTGTATGTAAAATCGCCGGTATCGGCCTGGGCATTGGCCTGGCTTTTTGGATGGGCATCGACCTGGTGGAAATATGGCACAAAACAGGGGATATGCCGTTGAGTAAATATATCCCCTCCAAAACCATCTGTATTATTTTATCCGGTATCGCTATCGGTTTAGGTACCGGTCTGGTGCATAAGGTTATTAGTGCCATTGAAAAAGGCAGGAAAAAGAAGGAGGGACAGAACCATGGTTGATTTGTATATCGCTCTAGGTTTGGTGGTCATTGTTATTATTGTTTACCTTCTTTCCAGGATGAAATTACTCCCGAAAAAATCACTGCTCTTTGTGATTGGCGGTCTTTTGGGGGTATTGGGTTTGGGTTTATTTAACCGCCTTAGACGGGACAGCCTGGTAAAAGAGTTAGAAAAACGAGAAAAGGCGCTTAAAGAAAGGGAGAAGAAACTGGAGGAGTTGAAAAACCGGTCCGAGATTTCAGAGCAGAAGTTGAACGAAATGAAAGCGGAATTCGAACGGCAGCGGGCGGCTTATGAAAAGGAAATCCTTAGTTTAAAAGCCAAAAGTAAAGAAGAAAAGGAAAAAATCGACAAACTTTCAGGCGATGAACTTCACGATGCTTTCTGGGACGCCACGGGATAAGGTTAAAACAATAGAATTGAAATAAAGGAGGAATGATGAGACCAAAAAAATATATTTTGTGTATGGCAGTTATATTTTTATTGTTTTTCCCCTCGGCGTATTGGGCGCTGGCCCAGGATAAGCTGCCGGAGTGTAAGGTGTTAGAGAAAAAAGGGCCGGATAAAGACGGTGACGTCGGTTACGTTGTACAAATCGGGGATCAAACTTTCGTTGCTGTGTCCGAGACACGGCAGAAAAATATACTCAAAATGAAGGTGGATTTAATCACGGCTCAACGAGAGCTGGTTATTAAAGATGAACAACTGGCCGATTATAATAAACTCCAAGCCCAGTATGATATTACCGTCAAACGTCAGAAAGAGTACATCCAGGAATTGGAATCCATGCTAAAGGGTTACAAATCATTGCTGGGAGACTATAAAAAACTCAAAACCCCTTCGTTGACCGCAGAAGTTGGTGTCGGCGTAACCGGGAGTGATTCCGATCCTGCTGTTTTAATGGGGCTTGGGTTTCGGAAATTTCGTGTCTATGGATTTTTCCAGAAGGAAAATGCCGGTGTAATGGTGGGACTGGTGCTGCCAATTTTCTAAAGAACGCATTGGACGGATACGATGTACACCCCACCTCTCTTGTGGTTGAAATATTTTTTCCTTTCCCTGTTTTTTGGAGTGGTAATTGAAACTCTTGCTGCTTTTGGGAAAGTCTATATGTTTACTCCTTGGTGGTTGGTTTTTTTTGTTGTGGTGGGACTTTGGGGATTGATTTTCGGGTCTTTGGCAATGGTAACACGGACCTGTCATGTTGCAGTCCAATATATTCCAGGTTTTTTGCTGCTGCTGGGAGGTGAACTTTTAAACCATTTTTACCTTCATTTGTGGCGATTTTACCATGATTCTCTCTTTGGAATCACTGACCCGGTGATGCGGGCGGTGGTGTTGGGGATTGCCACTGGATTTTTAATCCCCATCATCAATGCCATCATGAAGAAATCTTACCAGGTTAAATGAAGAAGTGGGTAAATGGTGAATAAAGATGAATGGATATGCGCGGCGGTGACAGATAAGGAGGTTGTAAAATGAGTGAGTGCAATCACAATCAATGCGATCAAGGGGCTAATTTAAATAGCAACCCAGATTCAAAGATATTCATCAGCCCTGTTGATTTAAGAGATATTGGTGCGCTTGGGGTGTTTCAAATTATCATCAATACAGTGCAAAAGCTGAAGGATAAGACAGCTATTATTCTCTGGAGCTCGTTTTCCCTTTTAATATTGTGGGGAATGAATGGCAATCCCAAACTAATATTTCCAAAGGCATGGCGCAGAGCGTTATTTCCTGGTATAGAATGGAGAGATCAACTGATCTCCTATTTGGGTGGATTTATCCTGGTGGTGGTGATTCCCTGCTGCATCATTAAGTTCATTTTCAAGGAGAAGCTTTCTAAATATGGCCTGGGCTGGTCACGGGATAAGATGAAAGCGGGTCTGGCGGCGTTGATAGTGATTTTGGTGGTTTCGCTTCCCCTTTTCTATTTCGCAACCTATGATGATGAAGTTAAGAAAGAGTATCCCCTGTTTGGCAATAAAATTAAACCTGGAGACTGGAATTCTTTTCTCATTTATGAACTGGTATACTTTTTGTTTTTTATCAACGTGGAGTTTCTCTTCAGGGGATATCTCCTCTTCGGCCTTTATGGTTTTCGAGATAATGACGCCGTGGTCAATGCCTCTGGCAAACCCGGTCCCCTGGTCTTCGGGGTTTACGCCGTGTTAATCCAGATGTTGGTCTATACCCTGTGGCACATTCCCAAACCCAGCGTTGAATACATTGGTGCGGTTTTTTGGGGTGTAGCGGTTGCAGCCATCGCTTTGAAAATCCGTTCCATATGGCCTATTATTATTGTGCATTGGCTGCTGAATGTTTTCCTTGACACCGTACTGTGGCTGAGGATGTAGGGGTGAGCAGCGGATATTGGATTGCGGGTGCCGGAACAGGAAGTGGAGATGGTGACAGTATTAGGAACAGCATAAAGTTAGCAAAGAGAGTGGTTGGTATTTTGCAGCAGTAAAAAAATACAAAAAAAAATTGACAAAAAGTGATTTTAATATTATTAATTAAAGCATAATGGAAAAGCTCATAGAGGTTAAATTAGTCGGATTGGTACTGGAGCCTATCTCAAAGACGCCTGTTATCATCCTGAAGCCGCTTAATGATAATAAGATCATCCCTATTTGGATTGGGGAGTATGAGGCCAATGCCATTACCATGGAATTGGAGAATATCTCTCCGCCGCGTCCAATGACCCATGATTTGATTAACGATATCCTGGCAAGCCTGAATTCAAAAGTGGAAAAAGTGGTGATAACAGATATCGTGGATAACACTTATTATGCCGATTTGTATATCCGCAGAGGCGGTGAACTTTCCGTCGTCGACTGCAGACCCTCGGATGCAATTTCTGTTGCCTTGAAAAACAGGGCAAAAATTTATGTATCTGAATTGGTGTACCGTTCATCAGTGCTGTCGGATTTCATCTCTCATTTTGCCCACAGTGAAGAACGGCTTGAACAATGGTTCGATTCCCTCTCTTCCGAAGATTTCGGAAACGTCGAACAGTAACAACCCGGACCACAATCGACAGAACAAGTGTTAGGGGAGAAGTGGGCCTTGCATCATCATGAATTATGAAGATTGAGAAAATGCCGGCGCAGCGTATCATCGATACGTGGAACACCTTTCCCCTTTAACATCCCTGCCAGTTGAGAGTAAATCGCCTCCCGGTTATCTTCCACCTCGCGAAAATCCAGCAGGACATGCTTTTTAAAAGCCTTCAACTCCACATAGAGCCCTTTTTCAAACAGTTCCTTACTGCTGCGGATATACTCCAGTCCTGCGGTGTGGTCGCGAAAGATCGTATAGTAATTATCTTTTGGAGTTAATCCCAGCCCTGCGGCCAGGTCTTTGAGGATAAGGGTTTCGTTGTTACCGTTTTCATCATCCTTTTTGATTAAAAAAGGTACCGACGTTTTGATCCATCCGGTGGTTTCAGCATATTTATTATGGTAAATCACCAGGGCACGTTCATCAGCAAAGCGGTTGGAAAAAGCAATAACATCCTCGTTTACCAATCCCTCCGGGGTGTAAAAGTCGTAAAACAAAAACTGCTCCACATCAGCGAATAGATACCGTTTCCGAATTAAAGGGAAAATTTCACGTTCATGACGCTCCACCAGGTGTTGGTCCGGGGTTTCGTCCCAATAGGCGCAGGGGTATTCCATACCGTACTTTTCTGCAAAACCTTCGATCTGACCATGACCGAACATGGGTAATCCCGGCAGTGTAACCATTAACGTGCAAACACCAAAGTATTTGTCGTCTTTGCCGAACTGGGCCACAGCTGTCTCCTCGTCCGGGTTGTTTACAAAATTGACAAACCGTTTCAGGATTCCCCGGTTGAATTGCAAAACGTTCTTGATAGAGCTGCGGAATTGTTCATTGTGTTCGTTTTTTAAGAAATTCATAAAGGCGCTGTTGTAGACCCGGTGCATACCCAGGGTGCGTACGAAATAGGCTTCCATTAACCAGAACGCCTCAGCCAGCAGAAGGGTATCGGAGTTAGCCCCGGCAAACCGGTCCACCACCTGGCGCCAGAACTCTTCCGGCATATGAAGGTGGAATTCCCCTTTGGTCATCCCGTTTCCGGCGCGAGTGGGAATATCACCACCAAAACCCGGTTCTGGGAACCACAAGCGCTGAAAGTGCCGTTTGGTTAATGTCATGGCTGCATCAAAGCGAATGACAGGGAATTTTACCGACACGGAGAATATGGTACGAATCACTGCTTCCCTGACCTCCGGGTTCAAATAATTTAACTGTGCAGTGTCGTTCCAGGGCATGGAGGTCCCGTCATTGCCGTGGTAGATATAACGCACGTCGCCGCTGTGGTTGTTGACCCACTTAAACACCACTGCCGCATCGGTGTGCTCATAATAATGGTCTTCCAGGAAAATGCTTACCCGGGGGTCTGATGAGAGATTTGGGCCGTTAAAGGAGTAGGAGGGGTATGGACAGTAATCAAGGGACAGGAACCAATCCGGGTGTTCCGCCAGCCAGGGGGAATCAATGCCCATATGGTTGGGCACCATATCGCTGGCCAGGCGGATACCTCGCTGCCAGGCACGATGTTTCAGGTTATTGAGAGCTTCTTCGCCCCCCAGGTCATCGGCAGGGCGGTACTCGTATATGGAGTACGCCGATGCCAGGGCTTCCGGGTTACCGCACATTTGTTTGATTCTCCGGGACGCCCGGCTCCGTTCCCACAGCCCGATCAGCCAGAGTCCTGTAAATCCATGGTGAGCCAGCTTATCCAGTTCCTCATCCGGGATTTGATCCAGACGTGAAATAGTGCGGTTGTAGGTTTTGGACAGTTGATCCAGCCACACATGGGTACTTTTGGCAATCAACACCAGCCGCGGCATCCAATGGCGATCTGCGGTGAAACGTTCGTACTCCTCATCGCAGGAAACACCGGAAAAGTCCAAGACCGGTGTTTCACCCGGGCCCAGGCCCCTGAATTTTTCCTCTTCCTCCAGCAAATCAAGACCGGAAAGCAGGCGGGCTTGAAAATCCCCTAACAATGGTTCCCAGTATTCCCGGATATACTCCAATTGCCCCCCCAGGGAATGGGGTACAGTCACAGCCGGTGATCTCAGCATGGCCAGCAGGTTCTGGTTTTTGGGACCAAAAAACGGCTGGGCAGCGAAAAACAATTCCAATTGTTCAATAATGGCCTGGTAAGCGGAATGCTTCTTCAAAGCCGTATCATCGAACAATTCTTTTTTATAAGACTGGCATGCGGGATTTACATTGTTCAGCCACAGCATCATGAGCTCTTCCATTAGAATTTGCCGGTTGGGAATTCCTTCTGTTGTCCCTTTCATGTACTCATCGATGGTATATTCGCCGCGGTAAACCGACGTGGGTGGAAATTCCCGGGCAAACACTCGAAGCGCTTTATCCAATGTTTTTTTACTTAGATTCTTTTGAAGTTGTTCCATGGAATTTTCCAACAACTGCGGGTTTTTTTCCTGCCGGTAGAGACGCACCACATAGTGAAATACCTCGTGCAGCAATCCCATGGCGTTTAATTCACCGGCCTGGGCATTCACATCCTCCAACTGCGCAGCAACGTGCCGGACTGTCTTAAAATCGGAAAGCACCACAGTACCCGACAGTCGAAACAGCGATTCGTCAAAGTTATATTTCTCCCTGGCTTTCCGGGAGATATGAAACTCCATTGTATTATCCTATTTCATCCATGTTTCGTTTTTTGAAAAGAGGTCGTGGATGGGTTTGGTTTTATCCACGTAGATATAATCCAGCTCGATAAAATCACGAAACGTCTGGATACTGAGCGGTAAATTTTTCATAACAGCATTATAACACTACAACTGGCTTTTATCAACCCTGGCAATTCCTGGAGGTAGATAACTTTACTACCATGAAAATAAGCCGCGAAGAACGCGAAGGGACACGAAGAAAAAATAAAAAAATCTGCGTAATCTGCGTAATCTGTGGTTCCCCCTTGTTTATCTTCGTGGCTAAAATCAGGCGGTGGATTTTGGCCGTTTTTGCTTTTTCTTCTTTTTTAGAGAATTTTTTGCCTGGCACCTTTTTTCTTGTAAAAATAGGGGAATTCCTATATAATGGAAGCGGAGAAACCATGAAGGATAAGAAGATAAAGAGAATCCCTTATGGGCTGGCAAACTATGAGCTCCTTGTTCATCAAAATTGTTACTATGTAGACAAAACCATTTTTTTGCCTGCCGTGGAGAAGGCCGGGAATTATTTATTTTTTATCCGGCCCCGGCGGTTTGGTAAATCCCTGTTTCTTTCCGTGATGGAAGCCTATTATGATGTCTTCTACAAAGACCGGTTCGAAGAATTTTTCAAAGGCACCTGGGTCTATGACCATCCCACGGAGGAAAGAGGCAGGTACCTGGTGTTAAGTTTAAATTTCTCTGTCGTGGAACCTGAGCCTGCTAAAATGGAAACGTCCTTTCATAACCATATTCAAGACGCTGCCGTAGCTTTCATTCAAAGATACAGCAATTACCTGTCAAATTATCCAAAAAAGGACTATTTCGCAAGAAAAATAGAAATCAGTCGATCTGCCACCGATATTTTATCTACCCTGCTTCTTCTCTGCAAAGAAGCTCAACAGGAATTGTATGTGATTATCGACGAGTATGATAATTTTACTAACACCATCCTGGCCACTGTGGGTCAAGAGGCATATTTAACACTGACACATGGTCCGGGTTTTTTCCGCTCTTTTTTTAATGCATTGAAAAAAGGAACTACCGGTACAGGCGCGCCTATTAGCCGCTCTTTTATAACAGGTGTATCTCCCGTCACTATGGATGATGTTACCAGCGGGTATAACATCGGGAAGAATGTATCACTGGAGCCGGCCCTCAACCGCATGCTGGGATTTACACAGGATGATGTGGTTGAAATGATGGAATATTACAGGTCAAAAGGAAATATTTCACATCCCACCGATTACCTGGTGGATATCATATCCCGGTGGTATGGGAATTACCTGTTTTCCAAAAAAGATAATGTGAGAATGTTCAATTCGGATATGGTGTTGTATTTCTTTGACAATTATATGCCGGGAAAAGAGCTTCCTGAGGAGTTAATCGATTGGAATGTCAGGATTGATTACGGAAAACTCAGGCACCTTATCATGGTGGATAAAGTTGGGGGAAATGGAAAAGCCCCTAATGGAAATTTCGAGCGGTTAAAGGAGATTATAGAGAAAGGTGAGACTTCCGCTAAAATTGTCCGGGGTTTTCCCCTTGAGAAACTGGTGGATGAGAATAATTTTATATCTCTTTTGTTCTATTTTGGTTTATTGTCCGTAAAAAGCGCGGAACTGGACGAGTTTACGTTAACCATCCCCAATGAAACCATTCGCCGCTTGTATTATGATTACATCAAAGAGGGGTATGAGGAAGCCGATGTTTTTTCAATCGATTTATATAGGTATGGCCGCTTGATGAAAGGGATGGCAGCGAAAGGCCAATGGAAACCTTTATTGGATTATATTACCGGTAGTATGCAGGAGAGTATGAGTTTAAGGGACCTGGTAACCGGGGAAAAATCCATCCAGGCTTTTTTAAATGTTTACCTGGGGCTGAGCGATCTCTACATCGTTCACAGCGAAAAAGAGTTGAACAAGGGATACGCGGACCTGGTTATGGAGCCTTTTTTGGCCCGGTATGAAGGGATAAAATATTCCTATATCCTGGAGATCAAATATCTAAAATCAGGGAGCAAACGCTCAGACCCCGGGGTACAGGCATTAATAAACACAGCGGAAGAGCAATTAAAAACGTACAGTATCGATAAAAAATTCAAGAAGACAATAGAAAAGACAAATCTTATCAAAGTGGTGTTGATATTTTCAGGTCATAAAGCGATATATACCAGTGATGTAAAGTAGTTTAAACCAATTTTAGCCGCGAATGATATTTTTTTGCCTGGCACCTTTTTTGTTAGCGTTATCATCTCTCCGGAAGGCGTCACCTGTTAAATAAAGAGCAGTCGTCTTATCATCCAGTATACTCATCTATAAAAAAAGAATAGACGTCTTCTAGCGCTGAGTAGTCATCTATTATCAAAGAGTAGACGTCTCATCATCCAGTATAGCCTTCTATTAAAAAAGAGTAGTGGTCTATATATCATGTACAGCCGTCTATTGAAAAAGAGTGGCTGTCTATACATTACTGTATAGTTAGCTGTCAAAAAAGAATAGACCACTCATCAAGAAGACGGTGAATGTTCCCGGACTGGCACTTTTTCTTCTTTTTCTTAGAGAGAATTTCCGGGTTGACAAAACTGGATTGTAGGTGCATAATTTAATCGTAATCGGAGGTAAAATGTACAGGACATTCGAAGCAATCTATAAGCAAGGGCAAATTGTTCCCCTTGAAGAGATCGAAGCTGAAGAACAAAGTAAATTATTGGTTATCGTTTTAGACCACCAGGATAAGAAGTCTACCCAGGACACATGGAAATCATTAAAAGGAAAATATAAGAATTCACTCAGCACCGTGGATGAATTTATCGCACGAAAACAGGCTGAAAAAAGATTGGAATTATGAGCCGATATTTACTGGATGCCTGCGCGCTGATTGCCTTAATTGTTACCGCTGATCATCATGAATTTGACAAAATAGAAGAGAAAAAATCAGCCGATTTCTACTGAATGCGATAAAAAAGCAAAGAAAGAACAGTGACAGACAAGGGAGAGACAAAGTTTTGCCCTCATGCAACTGCACAAAAAGAAAATTTACCTGCACGATAAGTTCCTGGAAAACGGCAGTTTTTAAGAATATTTTGACATGATCCCGGCTGTAGGAGGCAAAAGAGGGTAGATTGTGAGGATTTGATGATAGATGGATATTGACAAATCACCCCACGGATGATATAAAAGTATATATAAGGAAAAACCAGATGCCAGTTATTTATAATGTAACCATTAAGCCCACTGAAAAAGAAAACCGATCCCACATTACCTGGTACGTCAAATTGAGAATTCCTGGATGAAAAAGGAGGATATTGTTTTTCTATCTATTTTTATTGTATAATAAATGATGATGATATGAGAATCATTTTTTATCATATACTATCGTGAAGGAGAGCATTAAAAATGGTTTATATCATATTAACGATAGCTGGATGGATCGCTGTTATTATCGTAAAAAAAGAATGGTCTGAAGCTAAACAGGTACTATTTATTTTGTCAGTCCTATTGGCGGGTATGCTGGGGTACCTGGCAGTGGATTTCTTGGTGCTGGAAGAGGGTCAGGTTATTTCCAAGGGAGTTGGGGAGGTCTTGGCCAACCTACCGTGGGAGGATATAGGGATGTTTTTTTCTATGCTGGTCGGCATGGCTTCCAAATACCTTTTCGATGTGATCGGCGAAAAGAAGAGACGGCGAATCGCCTTTAACAAATGGCAATTTTTAAAACCCTTTTTGGTTTCTCCCATCATATTTGGCACGATTCTATCCCAGGTCCCGGACAAGATGCACCGGAGATTTTGATAAAAAAAGGGCATTCTGGTTGGATTACTTCAGTGGCCATCACCCAGGATGGGAAGTATATTGCCTCTGGGAGTGCTGACAGCAGGGTGTGCTTATGGGATTCTGCGACTGGAAAAGAAATCCGCACTTTTAAGGGGCATGCAGGAGGTGTTAGTTCCGTGGCCCTCACTGCGGACGGGAAATACCTGGTTTCTGGGAGTTGGGACAAGACGGTGAGGTTATGGGACTTAAATACAGGTAGAGAAATCCGCACCTTTAAGGGGCATGTAGAAGGTGTTAATTCTGTGGCCCTCAGTGGGGATGGGAAATACCTGGTTTCAGGAAGTTATGACAAGACGGTGCGGTTATGGGACTTAAATACAGGTAGAGAAATCCGCACTTTGGGGCATGCAGACGGTGTTCGTTCCGTGGCCCTCAGTGCAGACGGGAAATATCTGGTCTCTGGAAGTATGGACAAGACGATTCGTTTATGGGATTTGAAAACCGGCAAAGAAATACGTACCTTTTCGTGGGATATTTTTGCTCCTCCTTTAGATCTTTGTAAGAAAGGAAAATACCTGGTCGCCGGGAGTCTCGGTTGTACGGTGCACTTATTAAGGTTAAAGAGCGGCAAAAAAATCCGCACTTTTACAGGGCATACTGCTGCTGTTCTTTCCGTGGCCTTGAGTGCGGACGGGCAACACCTGGTATCCGGGAGTTATGATTACGTACGGTTATGGGATTTAAAGACCGGTAAAGAAATACGTACCTTTAACGGGCATACAGAAGGTGTTACTTCTGTGGCCCTGAGTGCGGATGGTCAATATCTGGTCTCCGGCGGTATGGACAATACCGTACGTTTATGGGAGTTAAACACCGGCAGGGAAATACGCGTCTTTTCGGGCCATAATTTTTCTATTAATTTTGTAGCTTTAGGTGTGGACAGGCAATACCTTATCTCCGGGAGTGAGGATAAAACCGTGCGATTATGGGATTTAAAGACCGGAAAACAAATCCGCACCTTTAAGGTGGTTGTAGAAGGTGTTACTTCTGTGGCCCTGAGCGGGGACGGTCAAACCCTGGTCTCCGTGATTAGGGATAAAACTGTGCGATTATGGGATGTCAAGACCGGTAAAGAAATCCGCACTTTTAAGGTGGATGTAGAAGGTTTTCCTTATGATGTGGCCCTTAGTGGGGACGGCCAAACCTTGGTCACCGGGCGTGAATCCTGGAGTCGTAGTACCGGGATTAGATATACCATGCGTATATGGGATGTCAAGACCGGCAAAAAAATCCGTACCATTGTCTGGCATGAGTTATTGGTTGCTTTCATGGCCCTCAGTGGGGACGGCCAAACCCTGGTCTCCGGGAATGAGGACAAAACCGTGCGTTTATGGGATGTCAAGACCGGTACAGAAATCTACACCTTCAAGGGGCATGCAGAAGGTGTTACTTCCGTGGCCCTGGGTGCGGAGGGGAAATACCTGGTTTCTGGGAGTTGGGACAAGACGGTGCGGTTATGGGACTTAAATACAGGTAGAGAAATCCGCACCTTTAAGGGGCATACATCTGGTGTTACATCAGTGGCTCTCTCCGTCGATTCCAACTATATGGTCTCAGGAAGCAGAGATGGTGAGATAAAAACCTGGGACCTGAAAACGGGATATTTGCTGATATCTCTGGTGCCTTTTAAAGACAATGAATGGGTGACCTATACCCCGGATAACTACTACATATGTTCTCCCGGTGGAGAAAAATACGTGTCCTTCAGGAAAAGGAATACCATATATGGTCCCGAAATGTATTCACAATCATTTAAAAATGCCGAAGTGATCGCTAACAAGCTGCAAATTACGAATGTGCAAACCACAACTGTAGAAAAAACTAAACCGGTTGATACGCAGCCGATCGATATAAATATAACATCTTCTAACGAACCCACCACAATTAAAACCCCTGGCTCTATTCAACCGCCAACAGTGGTTATCAATTATTTTAAGTGCAAAGACAAACTTATCGAAGAGGAAAACCCAATGGTGGAATCCCCGGAAGTGGAGGTAAATGCCACCGTACTGGATAATCAATACGGCCTTAAAAAAATAATCATTACGGTCAACAACATCACCTTATCAGAGAAAATCCTCTCCGGCAAAAGCTATAAACTAAAACAAACCATCGCCCTCAGCGACTCCATGAACCACATCAAAATAATAGCCTTCAACACCAAAGATATCCAGGGGGTCGAAGAAAAAGTCATCGCCTACCAAAAAACCACATCCAAGTCATCTCCACTGCAGCAGATGGTAAAATCTATTTTTGGGAAAAAACGCAGTTGGGCGGTCCTTATTGGGATTAAAGACTACACGCTCCAAAGAAATGGAATGAAGCCTTTACCTTATGCGCTAAACGATGTCCGGTCAATGAAAAACTATCTTATTACCGGGTTGGATTTCGACAAGAATAATATTAAAACCCTGATCGACTCCCGGGCCACCAGGGAGGAAATCGTAAAGGAATTGGGAGAAAACATTCCCGGCAGAGTGGGAACCGGTGACCGGGTATTGGTTTACTTTTCCGGCCACGGCGGTAAGGAAATCATAAGAACAGATGATGGGGATAAAACCTTCAGTTACCTTATCCCCTATGATGGGAAGCAGAATTCTTTGTTTTCAACCGGTATCTCAATGGAAGTTTTATCCCGATTATCCGAACGGATCCCGGCTAAACAGGTGCTTTTTATTATCGATGCGTGTTTCAGTGGGAATATCGGTCAAATCATTAAAAAGAGCAGTATATACCCGAAGGAAACCCGAAAAGAGATTGAAACTTTTATCAAAAATAAAGGAAGAGAGGTGATGACTGCAGGTACCATGGATGAAGAAGCGATGATGGGAGATAAATGGAATAACCATAGTGTTTATACTTTTTACCTGTTAAAGGGATTACGAGGGGGCGCGGATTATAATAAAAATAAGGTTATTACCACAACCGAGCTGCAGCAGTACCTTGAAAACTATGTTCCTAAAGAAGCAAACCAGACACCACTGAGGTTTCATCTTCCCGGCAGTCGGGGAGGGCAATTTGTGTTCTATCGTGAAGGAGAAGATTGATACGGGAATAATAAAAAGGGCCATGCGAAAAATAATCATTACTTAACAGGAAAAAAATTTACACAAAATACTTGACACTACCTACTTGTGTGTTGGGTGACACAACCATGGATATGGATTGATTGTCCATAAATCCATTGGAATGGTTACTCCATTCATAAAAATGCTCCGTACGCCTATTGGAACGGATAAAACTGCTGTAGGAATGATTACTGCCATTGTGGGGGCCATTTCTTTCTTTGTGTGAATGATTTTTTCTGCTGTGGGAGCCATTTCTTCCGTTGTGTGAATGATTTCTGATCAACGGCATACTTCCCCGGACACCCGGTATTTTTATCCCAACACCGGGGGACTACTCCCGAACGTTGGAGGAGTATACCCGAAGATCGGAGGACCACCTCCGAACGTTGGAGGACTGTACCCGAAGACCGGAGGACCACCCCCGAACATCGGAGGAGTACTCCCGAACACCGGTTAGAAGAAACAGGGAAAAAACGGAGATACGAAAAACGGGGACAGAAACGGTGACGAAACGGTGATAGGCAAGTGCCTTAAACCAAATCGCAGACGTTGTCAAGATTTTTTATCTAAGAGCTTATTTAGTAGTGTTACCTGCTCCCTGGTATTGGTCTCGATGCGGATAAAGAGTTTGATTAATGTTTGAACAGGTACTCCAGGCCATTTATTTTGATTTCGTAGACGGTTTGCAGCATTTTTCCCAGTTCCCCTTTGGGAAATCCCTGCCTGGAGAACCAGACCAGGTAATATTCAGGAAGGTCGATTAAGAGCCGTCCTTTATATTTTCCAAAGGGCATTTTTGTTTTCAACAGTTTTTGTAGAAAAGCTCGATTCTCTAAAAGCTGCTGGTTATCATTTTCCATATTACTATCCCAAGATGGTCATTGGTCAATTGTCATGGTCATTAGTGATCTGCCTGCTGTCTTCTGCCCGTCTGACCTTCTTCCTTGCCAACTGCCAACTGGCTCCGTGGTTTTTTATGTTATTTTTCAAATTGCCTGAGATATTGCAGGATTTTTTTGTGGTCTTCTTCGTAATTGATCTTCTTTAAAGGCAATTTGAAATCCTTGTCCTTGTCCAGGATAACCGAGGAAAACGGGCCTTCCTCGATTATTTCGAAATTATTCCCCGTAAGTTCATTGATAAAGCGATCAGTTCCTTTTAAATCTGAGAATTCTTTTGATTCTATACCGTGTCGATTAATGGTATTGATGATCAAAATTAGTTTTCCCAGGGTTCGAGATTTGTTGAGTTCCAATGCCGCGCGCGGGAGATCGGCGATAAGAATGTTGCTGACTGGGCTGTGTTCTTTGTAATAATTGGCGATAGTAACACTCCTGTCGCGCATGCCGCCAATACCCTTCATGTACTCTAACAATCCCTGGTAAAATTCAATGCCCTTTTTATAGAAATAGCGGTTAATAGAAAACCAATGTTTCAAGAATTTTAATTTTCCATAAATATAGTAATCGTTTTTTCCCATGCCCATGGTATCGTAAATATTTTGATAATTCTTCACAAGGTTCAGGTTTTCGCTGTATAAGATCGGTTCAGACTCAAATTTATTCAGGGCTGCGACGATCAATGTTTCAAATGAGTGAAGCGTTGGGAGGTTGATGCGTTCTTGCTCAGGGGGGGTATTATAATCATCGGAAAAGGGAAACAACCCTGGTTTGAAGTTGCCAAATACAGCCAGGCACTCCAACTCGTAGGGAGAGAGCGTGTTAAGGGAGATATCACGACTTAATAACAGCGGGATCAATTCCTGGCAAATTTTATTAAAACAGGACAGCGCCATTTGTTGTTCTGCCAGGCGGGTGGAACCGGCAAATAAATCCATGGTGAAAATCATAAAATGATGCAGTTTGTCCAATCCCTCTTCATAATTGCCTTCGCAAAAGTCAACCCGTGCTTTTATGGCGACCATATCCGCATATCGCCGCACCATAGGTAGATGTAAGGGGGGCATCCGCTTCAGCTCCGCATCAGCGAAGGAATTTAGTTTTGAACACTTCACCGCCTCTCGCAGTGGATCAAATTGAAAGTGTTTTTCATATTTGCCGATAAAATCGTTTAAATCGTCAACATTCCCGTACTCAAAACCAATGGCAATTTTATCAAATTCCATTCCCCACGTTTCTGTTTCATCTTCACCTGCTCCGGGTTTTGGGGAAGGTGGAGGTGGAAACAACTGCGCGTAGGTTTCCCAGGCATTGCAGTCTTTGATTTCCCAAACACCCGGGAGCCAATCTTTCCTGATGGGGAAAATGTCTTTGTAGTGGGTTTCGTAAACTGCCAGGTTTTTTTCGATCTTCCCTTTGTAAAGGGAATCGTTCACCAGGCTTAGAACAGAAATAATTGCATAAACAAAAACCAGGAAAATAACGGTTCTTAACCCGTATTTTAAAAATTTTCTTTCTTTAGGAGGGGGTGGCTCTTTTACCTCTTTAACTTTCATCGGTGAAATTTCGATGGTTTTATCTGATTCAACGTCTTGCAAAACCTCTTTTACTGATTGATAACGGTGTTTTTTCTTTTTTTCCAGGCATTTGAGAATAATCTTTTCCAGCAGCGGCGGTATCTGGGGGTTTAGTTTAGAAGGAGGTTCCGGTGCAATATTCAGGTGCTTATGAAGTAATTCTGTGGGAGAATCGCCGGTAAATGGTAGTTTGCCGGTAACCATCTCATAGAGAATAATACCCAGGGAATAAATATCAGTTGTGGCATCTGCTTTTTCACCTTTTATTTGTTCCGGTGACATAAAGTCTGGCGTACCCAGGACAATGCCATCCTGGGCTGCATCAGGTTCCCACCTCAGGGAGCGGGCAATACCGAAATCCAAAACATAGGCTTTGCCCTGTTTGTCAATCATGACATTCTGGGGTTTCAAATCCCGGTGAATAATGCCTTTTTTATGGGCAGCCTCCAGGGCGCTGCCTACCTGTTTGGCAATATCCAGGGATTTCTCGATGGTCAGTTTCCCCGTGGTCTGGAGAACCTCTTTTAGACTATTTCCTTCGATATAATTCATGGAAATATATTTGATACCACTGACCTCCCCCAGGTCATGAATTCGGATCACGTTTTCATGGAAAACTTCCCGGGCCATCAGCAGTTCTCGTTTGAACCGGGACACGATGTCCGGATCAGAGCTTAATTGGGGTTTTATCATTTTTAAAGCCACCACGATGTCCAGTTCCGTGTCTTTGGCTTTAAACACCTTTCCCATGCCCCCCTGGCCGATTTCTTCGATGATTTGATAACGTTCACCAAATTTCTCCCCTGGCGCAAAACTGAGGGGGTCCACATTTAATTGAGTACTGGCATCCAATACCACTGTATCCGTTGAGATATTGGGACTGGTTTTGGTCTCATCGCTCAATTTTGCACCGCATTGCTTACATTTCACCGCATTGTCCGGGTTTTCAAAATTACACGTTTTACACTTCATTATGGGCCTCTATTTTTCGTCTCAATTTATTTTGCAAATCCTTTCCCTGTATGATAAATAAATACGCTGACTTTGTCAAGTCAAATTTGCTCTCCAAATTTTTAATTTGGAGACAACTTATTCCTGGTACGGGTTACGGGCTGCATACTTCACGGTTTGCGGATTAAAAATTCTAAAAAAATCAAGGCAAAATTTCTGATATCCCCTCTAATTCGCGACCTCTCTTTTTTATCCGCTGCCATTCGACTTTAAACCAGGGGGTATAAACGTCCGGATGCGTTTCCATGTCCCGGTCCAATTCCTCAAGGTCAATGTACTTCCATTCCGCTATTTCTTCCGGGTTGGCCCGAATCGGCGCCTCCGTGATCCCGATGTAAACCGAACATAATTCATTCTCCGAACCTACTTCCTTAAATGATGCCTGGTACTGGAATTTGAATAGAAACCGAAGCGGAACATCTATATTGATCTCCTCTTTCAACCGCCGGTGCGCCGCTTCTTCATCCGACTCCCCCTTCCGGGGATGACTGCATACACTATTAGACCAATACAACGGCCACAATGGCTTCAACCCACTCCGCTTCTGGATCAATAATTCTTTTTTCTTATTGAAGATAAAAATCGAAAATGCCCGATGCAGCAACCCCTCTCCTTGATGACATTTCTCTTTGGTTTCATACCCCAGGATATTATCCTCCCCATCTACCAATATTAACATGTCATCTGAAAATGTGTTTTTCTCTGTCATTGGTCATTGGTCAATAGTCATTAGTAATCGATTTCATTTGCCAATTGCCTACTTCCTACTTCCTACTTCCTACTGATCCCATATATCTCGCTGTATTTCTTTTCCAGGTAATCCAGGAAAGGCTTTGCCGATAACGGCGTACCGGTAAGGTCCCGGATTAATTCCTCTGCAAACATCCGGTACCCCCTGTTGTGAATTTTCTCCCGCAGCCATTCCCGCAAAGGCAGTAATTCACCGGCTTTGACCTGTTCCGCCAGTTGTGGGATGTCTTTCCACGCCTGGTTCATAATCGGTGCAGCATACAAATTACCCAACGCGTAACTGGGGAAATAACCAATGGCCCCCATTGACCAGTGAACGTCCTGCAATACCCCATCCTTATAATCAGGAGGTCGGATTCCCAGGTAATCTTCCATTTTTTGGTTCCACACATCCGGCAGCTCCTTTACCGGAAGATTCTCATTAATCAACATTTTTTCGATTTCAAAACGCAGCATGATGTGCAGCGAATAAGTAACTTCATCCGCTTCCACCCGGATCAACGACGGTGTAACCGTATTGACCATTTTATAAAACTGTTCCTGGCTCACAGATTTTAAAGGCCCGTTAAATAGGTCTTTAAGAATGGGGTAAAAATGGTCCCAGAAGATCCTGCTGCGGCCTATAAAATTCTCCCACAACCGCGATTGGCTTTCATGAAAGCCATAGGAAACCGGTTCACCAAAGGGCGTGCCATAATCTCCTGTTGGTAATCCCTGTTCATACAGGGCATGACCGGTTTCATGGATAGTAGCGAAAAGAGCGGATTTAAAATTGTTCTCCGCCAACCGGGTGGTAATACGTACATCCGTGGGATGAAAAGACGTGGTAAAGGGATGCGCGGATTTATCCTGGCGGCCGTATTCCAGGTCAAATCCCATGGCCTCTGCCACTTTCATACCGAATTCCCACTGCTTATCCACATCAAACGACTGCTTCAACGGCCCTTCATCAATAACCATCCCGGAATTTTTGATGTTCTTCACCAGTTGAATCAACCGGTCCCGCATTTCATCAAAAAGAATAGTAACTCTCTCTGAGGTCATCCTGGGTTCGAATTTGTCCAGGAGACTGTCATATGGAGTGGTTTCATATCCATAATACTCCGCCTCCTGTTTTTTCAATTGAACCATTTTCTCCAGGTACGGCGCAAAAGTCTTATAGTCATTCTCCTGCCTGGCCTTTGCCCAGACCTGTTGGCTCTTTGACGAATGCAAGGACAGTTCCTTCACAAATTCCGGCGGCAAGGCTGCGGCATCCTTGTAATCCTTCCATATCAAGTAAAGCAGCCGCCGGGTCTCTTTGTCCACATCCTGTTCCAATGGGTCCCCGGTTTTCATGTCCACCACTTTTTGTAATTCCGATTTGAATTTGTCACTGGTTTGAATGTTATGTGCCATCGTACTCAAATAAGAAATGTGTTCTGCACGGATATCTCCACTGCCTTCCGGCATATAGGTATCCTGGTCCCACTGCAGCACCGAAACGATAGAGTTAATCTTTTTAATTTCCAATAAAAGCTCTTTAAGAAACTTTATGTTCATTTACTTTCTCCTTTTTATCAATGCCTCCGGCGGCCAGGGGGGCGCTTTTNNCCTGGACCCCCCGCAAAAACTTTTCATACATGGTCAGCCTGTGTTACTGTACTTCATTCATCGTACCCCATTAGTATCTTTTCCACTTGCTCTTCTCACTTCTCTGACTTACTGACTTACTGACTCACTGATTCACTGACTCACTGACCATCTGTCCTTCTTACCTTCTCAAGGTCCATCAACATTTGCTTCCTCGGCGTTATAATGTCCAGTTCGTCGTAATATTCGGTGCGATCAATAATCTCACCGATTATAACACCACCAATTACCAGGCCGTAAACACCTATAATATTACTTTTAATAAAATCAGGATTATACACAAAAATCACTAAGGGGACAATAAAACCGAAAATAATTCTTAAAAAACTAATCAAGGGGTGTGTTTTTCTTTTTTGTTTTTTTAGCAACCATTTCCTGTATAAGTAAAGAACCAGTTTGATCAAACCGGCACCACCAAATATAAACACATTCCCGGTGAGAAAGCCGGCGAGGTAAAAGCCGTTGAAAAAAGTATGGGCACTGTGAAAATTCCAGGGGCCTACTTGCATAGCAACCTGGTAAATCCGATCGACAGCAATTAGATTGACGAAGCCGATTAAAACAGCAGCCCATCCCACAGCTGGATAAGCGGATAAAAATAGCAAATAAATGAAGGATATACCCAGAAATGCTGAAAAGAGAAGGATTTCCCGGCTCAGCCATGAGGTTTTTAGATTAAAAACCGCCCGGAATGCGCGGGGTTTTTTCCCCAGGTGAACCGTACTGAGGGCCATTGCCAATATCCCAAAGCCAAAGAATAGAAATGGATTGATGGGCAAAGAGATAGCCACTGCTGCTGTTAAAAGTGCCACCAGGATGAACGCAATGGACGTAAACGTCAGCAGCGTCCATTCTGATTTCAACGTTATTTTGGGTTGAGGAATATTTTGAGAAGATTCGAAGAGTTCTTCTACTGTTTTGTTGGGGGGTGGGGCAGTACTTTCCGGTACCCGTTGTTGATTACGCAGCGGTTTGAATTGAATCGCCGGTTGAAGTCCGGCATTGGTAAACCCTTCCACTTCTACGGGTTGGGTTTCGCTGCCGGTAGTAATATCGAAATCTCCTAATAGCAAAGCATTGGTGGGGCAGGCACAAACGCAGGCCGGGGCTTCTCCTTTTTTTAACCGCTCGATACAAAAGTCACACTTTTCAATTATTCCTTTGTCAGCATTGTACCGGGGTGCATCGTAGGGGCAGGCCCAGGTACAGTACTTGCATCCCAAACACCGGTCCGGGTTTATGATTACTGCCCCTGTTTGTTGGTCCTTTGAGTAAGCCGCGGCAGGACAATTTTCCAAACAAGCTGGAGAAGCACAGTGATTGCACGCCATAGATAAATGAAACAGTGGAATTTGCGGGTGACGGGTTTCATTAAATGTATATATCTCGCGCCAGTTGAGGTCTTGTTTGCCGTAGTTTTCGGTATAACAACCGATAATACAGGCCCCGCATCCAGTACAGCGGTTGAGATCAAACAAAAATGCTTTTTGTTTCAATTTAATTCACCACTTCTATTGATCCCAATAGGAAATACCGCTGAGAAGCGTGGTACAATGGCTGACCGTGTATGAAAAGCTTTTGCGGGGGTCCCTGCGGTGCGGCGAAAAAAAATGTCCATGGAGGCGATACATCGCGCGAAACATCGTACGCCATCTTGGCACTGCAAATGCTCCCCCACGCAGTGGGGTTTTCTCGAAAAGAGCCCCCCTGGTTGTTTGAAGCAATATTTATCAATCATCTTGCTATCTTTTCTACTTCAACTAAATTATCATGAAATGCGGCGCCGTGGCCCATGTCGGTTTCGCGTCCGAAGGACAAAAAATTAACCGTGCCGCCGTCGGTAATCCACCAACCGTTGGTGACTGAAACACACCCGGATTTCATGCTGAAATCGATGTGGACTTCCAGTTCCAGGCTGCCGCGGTCATTAAATACTTTTACTTTATCTTTTGCTTTGATTCCCCGTTTTGCAGCATCTTCCGGGTTCATGTCCAGAACTGGTTTGGGGCTGAATTGGCGGATCAATTTTAGATTATTGAACTGGGAGTGGGTTCGGTTTTTGGTATTGGGAGTCATAAAGTAGAGGGGGTATTTTTTTGATTCCTTTGATGGGCGGCGTACTGATTCCATTGGTTCTGCATAAACCGGCAGAGGATCGAGCCCCCAGCGTTGGGATGCTTCTTTTGAATACAGTTCGATTTTCCCGGACGGGGTGGGGAACTTAAAATCTGAAAACGCTACCTCCTGGGTTCCTGGTGCCAGTACGGGTCCCTGTCTTAACCGTTCCAGGGACAATCCCGGGAACGGTTCCAGTTTCTTTTCAAGGAACGCTGTGATTTCCTGGTCTGTTGGGCCGGGAATTTTATCGGCAATATCTTCTGGAGAGAACCCCATACGCTGTGCCAGTAACCAGTAAATCTCCGATTCCGGTTTGACCTGGCTTGGTGGGTCGATTATCTTTTGTTTTAACTGGACATAGGGGTGCCAGTAGGCGCCAATCACATCGGACTGCTCGAACATTGTTTTGGCGGGGAGCACAATATCGGCTTCCCGTGCGGTGTCGGTAAAAAACTGTTCCACTACCACGCGAAAATCCAGGGAGCGGAAAGCTTTTAATACGGTATGGGTCTCCGGGTTCTGGGTGATTGGGTTGCCCCGTTCCACCCAGATCATTTTTAGTGGAGGGTTTTTCTGGGCCAGCATATCCTGTCCCAGCCGTGACGTGGAAATGGATACTCGCACTATGCCGTCGGGTTTTTCCGGTGGGAAAAAGGCGATAGGGTCTTTCACCACGTCGAAGATACTTGATTGCAAGTTAGCATAGAGCCAACCGGCTCCCGGTTTACCGATATTGCCGGTAATGGCCAGCAGCGCCATCATGGCCCGCATGGCCTGGCCGCTGTTGGTGTACCGCTGCATGCCAAAACCAGGGCAAAGGGAAACCGGCGAATTGTTGGCAATATACTCAGCCAACCGGTGGATGTAAGCCGCCGGCACGTCTGTGATTTCTGCGGCTTTTTCCGAAGAGAACTCCAGGACCATCTGTTCGTACTCCTGGAATCCCAGCACGTATTTTTCAATAAACTCATGATCGATGGTATTGTTTTTGATTAGTACGTGGGCCATACCCAGGGCCAGCGCACCGTCGGTCCCGGGCCGGGGCTGGATAAGCAGCTCTGCCCGGTCCGCTGATATTGTGCGGCGCGGATCGATCACTATGAGCTTTGTGCCTTTTTCCACTGCCCGGTCAATGGAACGCATCTGCTGGACATTGGTCTCAGCCGGATTTTTCCCCCATAGGATAATCAACCTGGCATTTTCAATATCCCAGGGGGCATTGTGTTTGTTTTCTCCCAGGGTAAGGCGGGTGGCTTCCAGGCCAGCGGGCCAGCACAGATCACCATAAGTGGTGGTATAACCGCCAAAAAGGCGCCAGAATTCACCTCCCACTGCGTTCAATAGTCCCTTGGTGCCGCTGCCGTAATAATAAAGCACACTTTGAGGGCCAAAGGTTTCTTTAATATACTGTATTTTTCCTATAATAGTATCAAGCGCTTCATGCCAGGAGATGGGTTCAAACCCGTTATCGCTGTTTTTTCGTTTCATGGGCGTGAGAATCCGGTCCGGGGAGTGCTGACGCTCCACGTAGCTTAATCCTCTCAAGCAGGCGCCTTTAGGGGTGGCTTTATTGTCCGGGTTGGCCTGGATGCGGCAGATGCGTTTATTTTCTTCGTCCAGGTAAACGTGTAGACTGCACGTACTGTAGCAGTTCCTCGGGCATGCCGTTGTATACATCTTCATGGTGCTGTCTCTCCTTTATTTTACCACACCCACCTTTTTGAAAAAAGGTGGGCCAAAAACTTTTCCAAAAGGCCCATTCGGGCCATCTAAAGGCTTCCTTATCAGAACCGAATAGTTGGGTGGCTTATTATGAAATTGATATGAATCAGAAAAAAGTGGTTGTTTCCAGGCGTATAGGGAAGCCTTAAACTTATCTTTTCCCTTCTTCTCTTCGTGTTTCTTCGTGTCCTTCGTGCCTTCGTGGTTTCTTGGTTCCCAAAATTTTTAAAAAAATTTTGTGACTCTCTTGAAGTAGACTGATAATGTAGTATAATAACATAATTTTTCCATAAAAAATGAGGTGACCCTTGACAAATGACACCACATAGGTTATATTGGTACGGGAAATGCGAATTGATTATTGTTGAACGTTAAACCCTGGAAAATTGGAGGAAAAATGGAGATAAAGTATTATTTTGATTATAATGCCACAACGCCGACAGACCCCCGTGTCGTCGAAGCTATGAAGCCCTATTTCTTTGAAACCTTTCACAATCCCTCTTCTTTTTACAGGAAAGCAAGCGAAGCTAACGCTGCAGTTGAGACAGCCCGGGAAAAGGTGGCAAAATTGATCAATGCGGAGCCGCGTGAGATTTTCTTTACTGGCGGCGGTACGGAATCCGATAACCTGGCGCTCCAGGGGACAGCGTCAAAACTGAAAGATAAAGGCAATCATATCATTACATCCGCTATTGAACACCCTGCCGTATTAAAGGCCTGTAAATTCCTGAAAACAAAGGGTTATGAAATTACCTATCTTCCCGTGGATCAGAATGGATTCGTGGACCCCGATGATCTAAAAAAGAGCATCAAAGACACGACCATACTTGTAACCATTATGCATGCTAACAATGAGATCGGTACCCTTCAGCCGTTAAAAGAATTAGCTAAGATTGCCCATGAGAAGGGAATTTATTTTCATACGGATGCGGTGCAATCTACCGGCAAGATACCGGTTGATGTCAAGGAGTTGGATGTGGATATGTTGAGTTGTTCTTCTCACAAGATTTACGGTCCCAAGGGGGTGGGGGTATTTTATAAAAAACATAAAGTAAAGATCGATCCGCTAATTTTTGGCGGCGGTCATGAAAAAGGCCTTCGTGCCGGAACCGAGAATGTGCCGGGCATTGTTGGGATGGGAAAAGCCGCGGAACTGGCATTAGCGGAAATGGACGATGAGGAAAGAAGGATACGGCCACTTAGAGATAAAATCCAAAAGGGGATCATTGAAACCATCCCGGAAGTTTTCATCAATGGAGATACGCAAGACAAGCTTTACAATACGACAAATGTATCGGTCAGGTATATTGAAGGGGAATCCATATTAGCGATGTTGGATGGTGAGGGGTTTGCTCTTTCGTCAGGATCAGCCTGTTCTTCTAAATCGTTGGACCCTTCTCACGTGCTGCTGGCGATTGGGTTGAAGCATGAAGATGCCCACGGCAGTTTGCGTATCAGCTTGGGGAAGTATAACACCGACGAGGAAGCAGACCGGTTATTGGAAGTATTGCCGCCAATTGTCGAGCGACTGAGGAGTATGTCGCCCTTCTGGAAGAAAAAATGAAAGAAAAAATACTGGAAATAGAATGCAAACGAGGAGGCTAATATGTTGTACAGTCAAAAAGTAATGGAAATGTTTCGAGACACCAAGAATTACGGCAAAATCGAAGATGCGGATGGTATTGGGAAAGTGGGGAACCCCAAATGCGGTGATGTCATGTGGATTTACATAAAAGTAGAGAATGAAAAAATTGCAGATGCCAAATTTGAAACCTTTGGGTGTGTGGCTGCTATTGCTACCAGTACCATGGCTATCGATATGATAAAAGGTAAACCCGTGGAAGAAGCGCTTCGACTCACCAATAAGGCGGTGGCTGAGGCATTGGATGGCCTACCGCCGGAAAAGATGCATTGTTCCTTACTGGCTGAGGAGGGTGTCAAATCGGCCATCGAGGATTATTTAAGTCGAAAGAAGAATGCTGCCTGAATTATTGGAACTGGGTAAAAAGTTTATCATTGAGACGTATCGTCTATTCATTGAAATCAGTCCTTATTTGATATTGGGTTTTTTGTTTGCGGGGCTTCTGCACACGTTGCTGGGTGAGAAATATATTAAGAAGCATTTTGCCAAAAGTGGTTTATGGTCTACGATGAAGGCAGCTATTTTTGGTATTCCTCTCCCGGTGTGTTCTTGTGCGGTGATTCCCCTGGCCGAATCGCTGCGCAAAGATGGTGCCTCCAAAAGTGCTACCATGGCGTTCCTAGTTTCTACTCCTTCCAGTGGGGTGGATTCCATACTGGCTACTTATGCGTTAATGGGTCCGGTTTATGCTATTTTCAGGCCTATTGCTTCTTTTTTTTCAGGGATACTGGTAGGGATTATCACTCATATTAAAGGAGGAGAAAAAAAAGCCGGTCCTGCCGTTCAAGACGTCACCAATAACAATAATGCCAAAAAGTCTTTGAAGGAGATTTTTGTTTATGGTTTTAAGGTCATCCCTGCGGAGATTTCCAAATGGTTGGTTATCGGTGTGGTGATAGGTGGGGCGATTTCAGCGTTAGTTCCTGCTGATTTTGGTGCTAAATATCTCCTGGGCAGTTCGCTGCTTAATTATGTGGTTATTTTATTGATTTCCATTCCTCTTTATGTATGTGCAACCGGTTCTATTCCTATTGCAGCCGCTTTAATTACCAAGGGTGTGCTTCCGGGTGCAGCTTTGGCGTTGTTGATTGCCGGCCCTGCCACCAATTCCGTCACTATCTCGTTTGTTTACAAGCGAATGGGAAAGCGAGTGGCCTTTTTTTATGTGATTTCTATCATTGTAGTATCTGTTGTTTCCGGTCTTATTTTCGACGTTATCTGGAGAAATATTGGAGGTCAGGTGGATTTGGTAGCGGCTGGTGGGGCGCATTTGCCTCACAGTGTTAAACTATTATGTGCCATTGTAATGGTGTTTATATTTATAAATACTAAATACGATATTGGTGGTTTGTTTAAGCGTTTTAGAAAGGGAGAAATAATGAAAGAAGAGAATATACATACTATAAAGGTCCCGGACATGACCTGTCAGCATTGTAAGATGACAATAACCAATGCTTTAAAGGAGATACCGGAGATTCAATCCGTGTCCATCAACCTCAATACCAGGGAGGTATCGGTTGAGGCAGCATTGGACAGGCAGGTGATTGTGGACCGGATCAAGGAGAAGGGGTATAAGCCGGAGTAGGCAGTAAGTAGTAGGAAGTAGGAAGTAGGTAACCCCGGAGCAAATGGTAATTTTAGGAGAAGCTAACATTTTTATAATATCATAATGCAAAGTGTCTATATAAAAAAATTTGAAGTGTTGGAAAGGTTACATATTTATAGATTCACATTACCTTCCCGGTGTGATATATTGAAAAAGATTAAATCGATATCAAAAAAAGGAATAACACAAATTCCTTTTTTATATCTTTATCATTTTTCGCCTGCTTTTCGGCAGCTCACCGGAGAGTTCCATGATTATTGAACGATTTGAGCAAAAGGTGACAAAGCATCCGGATAAAAAGGCTGTTAAAACAGAAAACGGCTCGCTAACGTATCATGAGCTTAATAGCCTTTCTAATCGAATCGCTAAAAAAATAAAGTCAATATCAATATCAAAATCCAAATGCTCCGGCAATTCCGACGGGCGCAGCAAAGGAAATATCGGACTGTTAATGGAGGATGCAAGATCCATGATCGCTTCCATCCTGGGAGTTTTAAAAGCCGGTTACGCCTACGTGCCCCTGGTCTCGGATTTCCCGGAAAAACGAATAGGTTTTATTATGGATCATGCGGAAATCGAGATTTTTATCACGGATGAGGCGAATAAAGACCTCGCCTCCAGGATGAAAAGTGATATCAGTTTAATCATAATCGAGGATATCGCCAATGACACCATTGATGATACGTTAGTATTTAAACGTGAGGTGTGCAGCGACAGCATTGCGTATTTATTGTACACGTCCGGGTCTACCGGGCGTCCTAAAGCCGTGCAGCAAACCCACCGGAATATTTTGCACTTTATCGACCGGTATACGGAAAACCTGGATTTAACCCCCGAAGATAAATTCACCTTATTTTCTTCGTTTAGTCATGATGCAGCGGTTATGGATATCTATACCTCCCTGTTAAACGGGGCATCGCTTTTTCCCCTGGATTTAAAGAAAGGGGGCATATTCGAGACCTTGCCCCAATGGCTCAATAATGAAAAGATAACGGTCTGGCATTCGGTCCCCACGGTTTATCGTTATTTTGTATCCAGCCTGGCAGAGGCGCCGGACCTTCCTCTTCTTCGTTATGTGGTCCTGGGAGGTGAAGAAGTGTTAAGGAGCGATATCGAGAAATTCGCTATCTTTTTTCCCAGGTGCTGGTTATACAATCTTTATGGCCAGACAGAATCGACTTACAATTCGGGGCAGTTTTTTGAACCTGGTCCGGGTTGGGTTCCGGGTGAACGGGTAATTACACTGGGAGATGAGGTAAAAGGCACGGAGATAGTGGTGGTGGATGAGGAAGGTAACGAAGTGGAACCCTTAGAGGTAGGGGAGATACTGGTAATCAGTGAACATGTATCCCCGGGGTATTGGAAAGATGAAGAGAGCAGCCGGGAGAAATTTACCGAAGATTCGTTCGGTAAGCGGGTCTATTTCACCGGCGATTTGGGGCAACTTTTAATCGATGGCAAGATTGAATTCTTAGGCCGGGAAGACCTTCAGGTGAAAGTAAGGGGATATCGTGTGGAGTTGGGAGAGATCGAAAACGCGGTGATGCAGTATGATATGGTTACCCAGGCGGCTGCTGTTACCGTGAAAAATCCTTCGGGTGAACCCTTTATTGCTGTTTATTTTGCTGCGGAGAAGAATATCCACCTGGAATCCCTGCGGGTGCTTTTGCAGGAGAGATTGCCGAATTATATGATTCCTCCTTATTTTAGGCAATTGGAGAAGCTGCCCGTTACTGTTTCCGGTAAAATAGACAGGAAGTCCCTTCCGGCATTGGGCCTGATGTTAAGAACAGGATATGCAGCTCCTGGCAGTGACTTGGAAAAAAGACTCGTTGAGATATGGTCAGAATTACTGCAGGTTGGTAAGGATGTGATTGGGATTAATAATAGTTTTTTTGAATTGGGTGGACATTCATTAAAGGCAGTGATGTTCACTTCGAAGATTCACCGTGAGTTTAAGGTACAGGTGCCTTTGGCAGAGGTGTTTGCTCGTCAAACCATAAAAGGGCTGGCTGAATATATAGCGCAGGCAAAAAGAAAAGAATACAACGGGGCTGCGCCTGTGGAGCAGAAGGAGTATTACCCGGCATCCTCGGTACAAAAGCGGTTGTATTCAATCAGGCAGTTGGATACGAAGGGTATTGCTTACAATATACCGCAGTTTTTCAGGCTCGGGAGGTATGCGGACCGGGAGCGGTTAGAAAATACATTTAAAAAACTGATCCAACGGCATGAGATTCTTCGAACCGCCTTTGAGGTGGTGGACCGGGAACCGGTACAGCGTATTTACAACAGTAATGCGGTTGATTTTACCCTGGATTATTATGAAACACCGCCGCAAGAGGCACAAGAGGTTTCCAGGAAATTTATTGCCCCCTTTGATCTTTCCAGGGCCCCCCTGTTTCGAGCTGCCCTGGTGAAATTGACGGGTGATGGAAATTATTTTATACTGTTCGACTTTCATCATATTATTGTAGACAACACCTCGTTGAATTTACTGGAAGCGGATTACCTAACCCTGTATGAAGACGTGAAATTACCCGGAGTTCGGCTGCACTACAAGGACTATGCCCAATGGCAGAACAGCCAGTATCAACGAGAGGCAGTCAAGCGGCAAGGGGAATACTGGTTGAAGCTCCTGGCAGGAGAATTACCCGTTCTTGAATTACCTTATGATTATCCAAGGCCGTCCATCCAGGGTTTTGAAGGTCAAACCGTCAGTTTGATCCTGACGGAAGAAGAAACCACGGCCTTGAGAGAAGTAGCAAAGGAATGTGATGCCACGGTTTATATGCTTCTTCTTTCAGCCTTCAACGTATTACTTTTCCGGTTGAGCACCCGGGAGGATATCATTGTGGGTACGCCCATGGCTGCGCGGCGGTATGAGGATTTTCAAAATATCATCGGTATGTTTGTCAATACATTGGTGCTGCGCAATTATCCCGGGGGTGAAAAATCCTTTACCGGGTTTTTAAGAGAAGTGAAACGAAACACAATTGCCGCGTACGAAAACCAGGAATACCCCTTTGAAGACCTGGTTGACAGTCTCCCAATACAGCGGGAGGCAGGACGGAATCCACTGTTCGATACCGTGTTTAACCTCCTGGACGAGAGGGCCTACCAGTTTGAAGTATCGGAAACCAATGAAGCGGAAGCACTGATATACCAGACAGGAATGTCAAAGTTTGATTTAACGTTGACAGCCATTGACAGGGAGCATCAAGTGGTCCTTCGCTTCGAATACAGCACCCAATTGTTCAAACCGGGAACAATGGAACGGATCATCGGGTATTTCAGGAATATTTTATCCGGGGTCCAGGTGAACCCGCAAGTACGGTTATCAGAGATTGAAATCTTGACGGAAGCGGAAAAAGAAAGAATACTTGAGATGTCAATGGGAGTGGAAACCTCGTTAACCAGGGATAAAACTATACATGAATTATTTGAAGAACAGGTGGAGAGGACGCCTGGAGGCGTCGCTTTAGTAGGCAGTATGAACAAAGACGGGGAACCGCTGCAATTAACATATAAGGAATTGAAGCGAAAATCAGGCCAATTGGCACAACTGTTAATAGAGAAAGGTGTTCAACCTGGTTCCATTGTAGGAATTGTGGTGGAGCGTTCCATTGAAATGATCATCGGGATATTGGGAATATTAAGGGCAGGAGGCGCTTATTTACCTATTGATCCCGGATACCCTGAAGAACGCATCCATTATATGTTCTCAGATAGCAATGCGAGGGTTTTGGTGAGTGAGGTGAGTAAGGTGAGTAAGGTAAGTGAGGGAACTGAGGTAGTTAGTCTGAGTGATTTGAGTGAAGGATTCCCTACTCACCTTACTCACCCTACTCCCCCTACTCACCTATGTTACATTATTTACACGTCCGGGACCACTGGTAGGCCCAAAGGGGTATTAGTCAGTCATCAGGGATTGGTGAACATGGTATGGTTTCATCGTGAGGTATTTAAGGAGGGCCCCGGGTCGCGCATCAGCCAGGTTTCCAGTCCTGCGTTTGATGCCATGGCGTTTGAAGTCTGGCCCTGTTTACTGGGTGGGGCTGCCCTGTATATTGTCGACGATGAAGCGCGGATAGTGCCGCGGCGGTTGAAGGAATGGTTAATTCGGCACCGGATTACGATTTCCTTTCAGCCCACCCTGATGGCCCGGGCATTACTGCAAGAGCAGTGGCCGGAAACCGGGGCAGCGCTGGAGGTATTGCGGACCGCAGGAGACCAACTGACCCATTACCCTACCCGTTCTCTCCCCTTCCGTTTTTACAATCTTTATGGCCCTACGGAAGATACTGTTTGGACCACCTGGACGGAAATTCCGGTTGTTGATTCATCGACAAAGCTCAATCCACCTCATATCGGCAAACCGGTGGCAAACAAGCAGGTGTATATTCTCAGCAAGGATCTAAAATTGCAGCCGGTGGGAGTTGTGGGTGAGTTGTGTATATCCGGGGATGGGACAGCCATGGGGTATTTAAATCATCCGGAATTAACCGCAGAAAAGTTTATTTTAGCTCATGGCTCATGGCTCATAGCTGACAGGAGGGAGAAGAAAGTAAGCAGTTCTGGAAAGCTCCCTATGAGCTACAAGCTATCAGCTATGAGCTGTCTTTACAAATCCGGTGACCTGGCGCGGTGGTTGGAGGATGGTAATATTGAATTTTTGGGCCGCGTGGATAACCAGGTCAAAATCAGGGGTTACCGAATCGAATTGGGAGAAATAGAGTTTCAATTACAGGAGATAGAAGCAATAAAAGAGGCCGTTGTGATAGACCGGGAGAGAAAGTCCGGTGAGAGATATTTATGTGCTTATGTTGTGACGGAGAGACCGTTGGACCCCGGGGAAGTTCGGAAAATCCTGGGCAAACGTCTGCCCGGTTACATGGTACCTTCCCTTTTTATCCCCATAGAAAAAATCCCTTTAACCCCCAATGGAAAAGTAGACAAACAGGCACTCCTTGCACTTGCAGCCAAAGTGGATCCCACGGCAGATTATATCACACCCAAGAGTAAAACGGAAAAAATTATTGCTCGAATCTGGAAGAAGGTCCTTGAACTGGATAAAGTGGGGGTGAATGATAACTTTTTCGAGGTTGGCGGTACGTCGCTGGATATCATTGAAGTGGCCGCCCGCATAAACGAGGACTTAAACCGGGATGTCCCCATGGTTCATGTATTTCAGTATCCCACCATCAGCGCCCTGGCAGAGTATTTTGACCAGGAAGAAAGCAAAAGCGGCTATATCGGCGATGATCGGGGTGAAGCCCTGGAAAGAGGCAAAAGAGATCGAATGAAAAAATTACAGAAGAGACAAGGAAGCAAATGGGTAAACAATCGGATTTAACAGGATTTGAAATCGCCATTATCGGGATGGACGGACGGTTTCCCGGTGCAAAGAATGTCGAGGAATACTGGGAAAATTTAGTAAATGGGAAGGAAACCATTTCCTTTTTTACCGATGAGGAACTACTGGAAGCCGGGGTGGACCCGGAGACCCTGGCTGATCCCAATTATGTTAAAGCCAACGGTTTTTTAGAAAATAGCGATTATTTTGATTCATCTTTTTTCGGATATACCGACAGGGAAGCAGCACTTATGGATCCACAGACGCGGATTTTCCATGAGTGTACCTGGAACTGCCTGGAGGATGCCGGATACTGCCCCAGTACCTACAATGGGTTAATCGGTCTCTATGTCGGCGCTTCTCCTAATTTTGAATGGGAGGCACTGACTTTATTTTCTCCTGAAATCAATATGTTGGGAGCAGCGTCGGCCCAACTGTTGATAAAGAAAGATTTCCTCTGCGGTTGGGTGGCGTATAAACTCGATTTAAAAGGCCCGGGCTTTACAATGACCACTGCCTGTTCCACCTCTTTAGTGGCCATTCACGAGGCCTGCCAGGGCATATTAAACGGCGAATGCGATATGGCCCTGGCAGGTGGTGTGAGTGTCACCCTGTTGAATAAGAGTGGTTATTTGAGAATGGAGGGCGTGCCCACTTCAACAGACGGTCATGTTCGTGCTTTTGATGCCGGGCCCCACGGTATCGTGGGAGGAAACGGTGCGGCAGTCGTGCTGATGAAACGACTGGAAGATGCCCTCAAAGACAGGGACCATATTTATGCCCTTATTAAAGGCTCTGCCATCAACAACGATGGTGTGAACAAGGCAGGTTTTACAGCTCCCAGTATCGATGGCCAGGCCCGGGTCATCAAGACCGCACTGGAGGTGGCCGAGGTGGAACCCGAATCCATCGGGTATATCGAAACCCACGGTACCGCCACCGAACTGGGGGACCCCGTGGAAATCCAGGCCCTGAAACTTGCATTTAGTACTGATAAACGGCAATATTGCCGTATCGGTTCCGTGAAAACCAATATCGGGCACCTGGATGCAGCCGCCGGCGCTGCCGGACTGATTAAGGCGGCGTTGTGCATCAAGCACGGAATCATTCCCCCCAGTTTGAATTTTAAACGCCCCAATCCCAAAATCGACTTTGAAAACAGTCCCTTTTATGTGAATGCGGAATTATCGAAATGGAAAGATGAATGCATGCCACTGAGGGCCGGTGTCAGTTCCTTCGGACTCGGCGGTACCAATGCCCATGTTATCCTGGAAGAAGCACCGCCGCCGGAATTCTCCTCCCTGGGTCGGTCTTTTCAACTCCTTTTGCTCTCTGGTAAAACCCCGGGAGCCCTGGATAGAAATACCCGGAACCTGGCCCTTCACCTGGAAAAAAATCCCGGCATAAACCTGGCCGATACTGCTTACACCCTGCAAACCGGGAGGAAAGCCCACCAGTATCGCCGTATGCTGGTAGGCTCGACCCGGGAGGAGGCTGTCCGCTCCCTCTCCTCTCCTGGAGAGGAAAACCTGCAAACCCGAAAAGTAACCGGTGAAAAACGCTCACTGGTGTTTATGTTTTCCGGCCATGGGTCCCAGTATGTCAACATGGGCCTGGACCTCTACAACCAGGAACCCCAATTCCGCGAAGAAGTAGACCGCTGCTTTCATATCCTGGAGTCTTTTTCCGATCTCGGGTTCAAAGACGTTCTCTACCCTTCCCCCGGGGATTACCGGGAAGCAAAGAAGAAGATCGGTGATGTCCGTTATCCTGGTCCCATTATCCTGTTATTTGAGTATTCGCTGGCAAAATTATTAATGAAATGGGGGCTGCAGCCTGATGCCATGCTGGGGTACAGTTTCGGCGAATATACTGCCGCCTGCCTGGCCGGTGTCTTTTCTCTCGAAGATGCGTTAAAACTGGCCGTGCAGCGCAATGAGATGATGCTGCACATGCCCGTGGGCTCAATGATGAGCGTCTCCCTCCCCGAAGAAGAACTCAAACACCGGCTGCCCGGCGACATCTCCCTCGCAGCCGTCAATGGCCCGGCTTTTTGTATCGTCTCCGGTCCACCCGGCTCCATTAAACAGCTAAAAGTAGAGCTCAAAGCAGAGGGACATGATTGTTACCGTTTTTTGGTCTCCAGGGCCGGGCATTCCCACATGATGGTCCCTTTTAAAGAAGAATTTACCACTTATTTTAAGGGAATCCGGATGCATACCCCTAAAATCCCGTATATATCAGGGTTAACTGGCACCTGGATTACCCGGCAGCAGGCCACTTCACCCATTTACTGGGCACGGCACATGACCGAAACCATTCGCTTCCAGGACGGCATCGGTCAGGTCATCCGGGAACTCAACCCCGTTTTTGTCCAGGTGGGTTCAGACCGCGCACTGCCCCTGTATGTCAACCTACATCCCCTCAAAAAAGAAGAAAACCTGGCCCTGAACCTGGTTCGCTACCAGAAGGAAAACCATCCCGATGTGGGTTTCCTACTGGAAAAGATCGGTGAATTATGGCAATCCGGCGTAAATGTCGATTGGAATGGTTTTTATGCCAATGAAAAACGGTCTCGTATTTCCCTGCCCACCTATTCCTTTGAACGGTCCTCTTACCCTCCCCCGGGCGATATAAACAAAATCGTCGCAGGTATAATGTCAGGAAGAACGCTTCAACCCTCACCGCGTCCTCCCCGTCAAGGCGAAGATGCCGCAGAGAAAGTTGAAAAGGCATCGCTTCCACCCCTTCAACAGAAACAGAAAAGACCCAAATTAAGCAGCAAATATGTTCCCCCCCGCCATGAATTGGAAAAAAAACTCGTAGAAATATTTCAATCGTTCTTTGGAATTGAACCGGTAGGAATTCACGATGATTTTTACGAATTGGGGGGTGATTCCCTTCGGGCCGTTCAATTGTCAAGCCTGATAAACAAATCAAACTGCGGCATCACTCTGTCTATCAAGCAGCTCCTGTTTTATCAGAATATCCATGATATCTGCCAGGGGATGAGAAATGTCGCCCTTGCCAAACCCGGGGGTCAGGCACCCCCAAAAAGCGGTGAAATCGATGATAAACTATCGGCAAAGGACCTGGGACTAAAGGATCAGATCAACGAAAAAGACCAGCGCCTGATGGAGAAAAAGTTAAGCCGGAATAACCGGTTATCCGATTTATTGAAACAAAACACCATCACCCATGAGTATGAGGTGTCCCCAATTCAAACGAGCTTTCTGGTACCTCCCTACGAGATCATTAAAAGGAATTTTGCCTATTACAAAATTGATTTTTTTCATCCCGCAAGCATGGCTGAAATTCGAGACCTTACCGCAGCAGTGATTCAACGGCATTCCCTGTTTCGGTCCGTTATTATCGAGCGAAAAGGAAATTATTTTATCCGGGAATACGATTCCTTTTCCAATATCCGCATACCTTTCCTGGACATCTCCTCTTATTCCGCTGCCTGCAAGGAAAAAATCATCGATCGAATGTTCTCCTATTTAAATGAACCCATGGAAGTACTGGATCGCCCATTGTACCGTACAGTAATCCTGAAACTGGAGCACACGCACTGGAGGCTCATATGGCAAATAAATCATCTTATTGGCGACGGCACCTGTGTCGGCATACTGGATGAGCAATTCCACGCCCTCAGGCAGGGTAGGGAAAACCCGCAAAAGAAAGGTAATCCCATCATCGATTATCGTGATTATGTTCATTTTATGAAGAGCCGGAATTATGACCATATCGGTCTGGACAAATATTTGAACTTCAGCGATTACGTCCGTTCCAATGAAGCAATTTTAAAAAATTATACACTTGCAGACAGCAAATATGAATCGTTTGAAGTTGATATTTCTATAATCGATGATAAATTTAAAGATTATTATAATGAAATTGCTTTTTTGACCCTGGCAAAATTAATCGGCAGTATATTCGGAGTGGACAGCGTCCCCATTGAATATGTAAGCAGTGGAAGAATTTATAAAGATGGTAATTTTAATCATATTATCGGTGACTTCCACGACAATATCCCTGTACTCTTTTCACTGCATGAGGAACCCCAATCGGCCATGGAACGTTTCCTTGAATACAAACGCTTTGTCAAAGAGAATAACCTCAATTTCATGAACTACGCGGTCAAAGGGTATGTCGGAGGTTGGAGTGTCCAACAACTGCAGTCTCCTTTTTCCTTTAATTCGTTAATTGGGGCATATGATTTTTTTAAAGAAGCAGACAGGTCATCGCCGGCAGGAAGAATGGAGAAAATAAAATTCTCTACACCCTATTTTGTCATGATGCTGCTGGAAGACTTCTCTGCCGGTAAATTGTGGATATCATTTTTGCATAATTCAGGTATTACTGTCAAAGAAGAGTTTATGAACAATTATTTTCACCTGGTTGATTACCTGGGCAAAAAAAATAAAAAATAGCCGTTTCCTTCGAAATTGCAGCTAAGGAGAAATTGAAATGGGTAAAATTAAAACACTTGCGTGGGTTCTTTATGAGGGAGAAAAAAATAACCATGAAGAATCTCCAGTAAAGAAAGAAGTTATTTCTTTTGAGGTTGTAACCGGGAAGGAGGTTTTAGCCGAGCCCATCTACGGCGGTTGGGAAGCCAATATGACCCACGCATTACAAAGAAAGCCCCTTGATGTATGCCGCAAGAGAGGAGAATCAAAAGTAGTATTAGGCAATTCCGGGGTGGTTAGAGTAATAAAGACCGGTCCCGGGGTAACCCGTGTAAAAGAGGGTGACCTGTGTGTTTTTTTTGGATTCAGCCCCACTAATCGCGTCAATTGTTTAGGTTACGTGGACACTTTTTTCGCCTTTGGATATGATGAACCCGGGACCATCGGGATGCTGGCAAAACAGACAAAGTTAGTTGAGCACCAGTTATTTCCGATTCCCCGGGACTCAAAAATTCCCTTGCATCAGTGGCCGATACTCTCGGTTCGCTTTGCCACTGCCTGGTCCAATTGGAAGGTGGCATCAGGATGTTTTAGAGTCCAGGTATCCATGGAAGAATACCCGTCGCCGTATGTAGTCGGGTGGGGTGGAGGCGCAGCCCTGGGTGAACTTTTACTGGCAAAAGAACAGAGTTATAAGGTGGCGATGACAGCTTCCACAGATAAACGGCTTGAATACCTCAAGAACCTGGGAATCACACCTGTTGACCGCCGTGCCTTTCCCGGTCTAAACTATGACCCGGTGAAATATGAATCAGATCGGGAATATAGAAAAAAATATCTTGCTTCTTTAAGAATTTTTCGTAATGTCATCGATGAGATAACGCAGGGTGAGGACGTTTCCATATTTATCGAAAATATTGGTCTGGTGGTATACCCTGCCACACTCCGGGTGCTTGGCCGTCCCGGAGTTATTGCCACTTCAGGATGGAAAGAGGGAATGAATTTACATATTAACCGGGCATTAGAATGTCACTGTCGTCATATTCATGTTTTTACTCATGGATTTGGATTAGCGGAAGCCCGGGAATGTTTCGATTATACAAACCAAAACAACTGGATACCCGGGGATAACACCCCTATTTATGATTGGGAAGATATTCCTCAATTGGCACACGATTTTGCCAATGGGAAAATAGATTCATATTTCCCCACCTTCCAGGTAAATCCAATATAGATTTTTTTTGAAAATGAAACGGGTATGCCCATGCGGTAGGAGAGATAAGGTGCCCTTCGGGCAAGTTTAAAGGAAATTCCAATAATTTTTCACTGTTTTTTGTGTCAGACAGGAAATGTTTCTTGCCCGGTACCTTTTCTCCCTCTTTTCTTATAGAAAAAAAGTGCATGAAAGTGGCAACATGTCCTTTTTATTTCTCAATGTGTCACCGGGAACTACATCCTGTCCTTTTTGATTTTCAGATTGTCATCGGGAACTACATTTAGTCCTTTTTGGTTTCCGAATCGCCACCTACAACCACATTATGTCCTTTTTGATTTTTTAATTGTCACCGGGAACTAAATTTAGTCCTTTTTGGCCACCAGGCCGCCACACATACGGACATTTTGTGAATTTTTTTACCGGGATGAAGAAAGGGGACAAGTGAGAAAGCATTGTAAATGTCTTCGTGGCTAAAAATAAAAAGCCTTCGCGTATCTTCGCGTGTCTTCGCGGTTAAAAAAGACAGGCATTGAATTTGGCGGGCTTGACTTTTTGTATCGATTGTAGTACAAAAGAATATTCAACAGGCAGAGGGATGAGCTTGAGAATCTAATGATGAGTGATGAAAAGTAACCTCAGTGGCAGGGTAACTATGTTCATGAACGTATAATTCATCATTCAGCATTCATCATTCATAATTTAGATGTTTAACCTGTTGTCTGATGATGGAGAACCGATGAAGAAAGAACATATCTTTATCTCTCACAGCAGCAAGGATGATGAGTTTGTGGAGGCACTTGGCAAAAGCCTGGAAATCCAAAAATTTGAAACCTGGGTGGATTTGCGCCAGTTGGCTCCCGGTGATGAATTGGAAACTGAAATAAAGCAGGCTATTGAACAGTCCCGTGCATTTATCCTGGTACTCAGCACCAATGCCTTTAATTCACCATGGATTCAGAAGGAAGTAAAATATGCACTGGAAGTTAAGAAAAGGAAGAAACAGCCGAGGGACTACCCGGTGATACCTCTTTTGCTGGAAGGAGTCGAGCCTGCCGCATTAAACCTGTATTTTGAAAGAGAGCCTGTTGGGGTAAAGGTTAAAACCGGTCCTGGCGGTATTGATGAAGCTATGTCGAAAATACTTGAGGCATTGGGGGTCAAGCTCAGACCGCAAGCAAAACCGCTGGGAGAGCTTCTATTAGAATTGACCGATCCATGGATCGTGGAAAAAGAAGGTACACACCGTGTACAGGCCACGGCCCGGTTAATCTATTTCCCCGTTGAAAAGGGAAAACGCGAGGTAGAAAGCAAAGGACGTTTCCGGTTCACTACGCCTCTGGGACCCATCGAAAGGGAGGAATTAAGCTGGTACCTGGAACGATATTATACGTACCCCACTGGTGTTTTTAAGCAGCGGGCGCAGAAGGTGGAAATGCTACTCCCGCAATGGGGAAAAGCGCTTTATGATGCTGTATTAAATGACGATTCCGTTCGCAATGTACTCACTGCCTGGGAAGGTGCAAAGGCCAAAACCGGCCAGCGGTTTACGGTTTTTGTGGATTCGCAATTGGTAAAGGGAGCGGAAGAGAAGAAACAGGCCGAAGCCAACGAAGCAGCCACGCTGCTGCTCAGCCTGCCCTGGGAATTGTTGCATGATAGAAAAGGGTATCTATTCATGGGTGCCAAACCGGTCCAGGTACGGCGGCGCCTGCCCAATCGACGCTCCCTTGAAGGTACGGTATCCGAACCGCCTATCCGCATCCTATTGGTCAGTCCCCGGCCTGAAGATGACATAGCAGGTTATATTGATCACCGGGTCAGTGCGCTGCCCCTGGTGACCGCGCTGGAAAGCCTGGGTGACATGGCAGAGCTGACCGTGCTCTCCCCGCCCACGCTTGAAGCCTTTGAAAAGGAATTAAACCATGCGCATGAGGCGGGAACTCCTTTTCACGTGGTCCATTTTAACGGCCACGGTGTGTTTCGCAAGGATCTGGGATTGGGGGGCCTGTGTTTTGAAGAACAGCAGGACCATGAGAAACTGGAAAAACGGCGTTCCCATATAGTAGATGCTAAAGAATTAGCTGAAAAAATTCGCGATCGTCGTATTCCCCTGTTTTTTCTAGACACTTGTGCCTCCGCAGAGGTGAAAGAAGATCCTACCGCTTCGGTGGCAGGGGCCTTATTGGATGAAGGTGTGGCCTCGGTGGTATATATGAGTTATTCGGTGCTGGTGGAAACCGCGTGGCGGTTTGTACAGAATTTTTACCGGGTACTAGTCACGGGCTCCCGTGTGGGGGAAGCAGTGTTAGCCGGGCAACGGGCTTTAAAATCAGACAGTTTTCGTTTGAAGATATTCGGTGCCGGGCGGTTGGATTTGCAGGATTGGTTTGTGCCTGTGCTTTACCAGGAAAAAGAGGATTTACAACTCCTTACTCATGCGCCCTCCAGGAAAATCAAGGCTATCGACAGACAGGCACGGGAAAACCGTTATGGTGCATTGCCATCTACGCCGGCACAAATTTTTATCGGCCGCAGTAGGGAGTTGTTGAAATTGGAGCGTTTATTAGCGCAGAAGTCTTACGCGGTGTTGTGCGGTCAGGGTGGAGAAGGCAAAACCACACTGGCCGCAGAGCTGGCCCGCTGGCTTATCCGCACCGGGCGCATCTATCGAGCGGTTTTTGTAAGTGTTGAAAATGTTTTTGATGTGGGGACCGTGGTGGATCAAATCGGTCAGCAGCTTGTTCCCAATTACTCCGTGGCACAATATTCTGCCGACGAGTTGTTAACCAAAGCCTTGCAGCCCATTGAGCGCCAGTTAAGGAGCGAACGTACCCTGGTCATCCTTGATAGCATAGAAAGCATACTGCCACCTGCTAAAATTGATAACGGTACCTCTGTAGAACAGGTTACCAGGTTTGAGCCCGAAGCGTTGAAAACATTTTTCAACCTATGCAAGAAATTACAGGCTATTGGTGATACCCGCCTGCTGTTCACTTCTCGCGAAGCGCTTCCTGGGCCTTTTGATACAGAATTCCACCGGGTAATTCTCAGCCGCTTGGATAAGAAAGATGCCGTTGAGCTGGTTCACCAGGTCATGACCGCCGCAGGCTTAACGCCCAAAGAGGATGATCGCGGCGGAACCCAGCCGGAAGTGGAAGTCCTGGTGGAAGCGGTCAATTGTCATGCCCGCAGCCTGGTGCTGTTGGCGCCGTATATAAGTGAATTCGGTGTGCGGCACACCACCGAAAACCTGGGCCGGTTAATGGCAGAACTGCACAAACAGTATCCCGATGAACGTGAACGCTCCTTGTTTGCCAGCGTGGAGCTTTCCTTGCGCCGTTTATCTCCAAAGATACGGGAGAAAATCAAACCTCTGGGCGTGTTCCAGGGAGGCGGTCATATTGTAATTATAGGGGAAGTTTTAGAATTAAAAGAAGAAGAAAGAGATTTACTGGTTCGTGAATTGATGCAAATTGGGCTGGCCGAATCCATGCCCTACGGTTTCTTTCGCTTTCACCCCGCCCTGTGCCCCTTTCTGCGGCAGATGTTTGATGAAGCGGAACTCACTGGTAGCACCTCCCGCTGGGTCAAAAGCATGCGGCAATTGAGTAAGTTTTTATATGGGCAACGGTCTGAAGATACCCAACTTGCTGCCTCATTAACGCTGCTGGAATTGCCCAACCTGATGCGTTTGTTGGAACATGTGCGGGCGCAAGACGAGCCGGAGGAAACGGTAGACCTGGCCACAACCCTTGAACAATTGATTGCAAATTTAGGCAGGCCGAACATTTTGGCACAGGTGGCAGCCATCCGCGAAGCGGAAGCTAAAAAATTGGGAGATTGGAGCCATACCCGGTTTGAATCATCAGGGATGCAAATCGAAAGATTGCTGGGTAGGGGAAACTTTTCTCAGGCCCTGCAGGAAGCGCAATCACTGCTGGATAGATGTTTGCAGGCTGGTGAAGGGGCTTATTCGGGAGCGGCTTACGATACCGCGGTTGCTTTCTTTTTGCTTGGGCGGATACTGAAAAAGTTAGGCGCTGCAGAAGCCGCGCTTCAACCTCTAGATGAGTCTTACGTGCGTTTACAAAGGCTCGCAGACCAGGGGAGCGCAATGGTTGCACATATGGTATCACGTTCATTTGAAGAGAAAGGAAGTTGTTTGTTAGATCTTGGAAGATACGAGGAAGCAGCTGCTGCTTTTTCTGAAGTCGTATCCATCTCCCAAGAGTTAAAGAATGAAAGGCAAGTGGCCGTTGGAAAAGGCCAACTTGGGACGGTCCGTTTTTACCAGGGGCGCATTGACGAAGCCCTCAAAGCTCACGATGAAGCACGAGAAATATTTGAAAAGATTGGCGAACCGGGCATGGTTGCTGTTGCCTGGCATCAGATCGGCATGGTCTATGAAAAGATTAATCAATTTGAGGCGGCGGAGCAGGCCTATCGGCAGTCCCTGTCCATCAGCATGCAGCAAAACGATCCGGCCGATGAGGCAAGTAGTCTGGATCAACTTGGAATACTATATGATAAAATGAATCACCTTGAAGAATCGGTTACCTTTCATAAAAAAGCAGCAGATATTCGTTTTACAATAAATGATAAGGTACGGGAAGGGCGTTCCAGAACCAACCTGGCAATAAGGTTAATCAAACTCAAACGTTACGATGACTCCCGCCGGGAGATACACCGGGCCATTGAGTGTATAAAACCTTACGGACATGCTGCCGAACCCTGGAAAACCTGGGACATCCTGTGTAATCTCGAACAGGCTGAGGGCAACCGGGAGGCGGCAACTCAGGCGCATGACCGGGCGATTCAACTCTACCTGGCCTATCGCCGGGACGGCGGGGAGAATCATGAACCTGGCGGGCGGTTGTGTTATAAGTTCTTGCAGGCCATTCAAGAAAATAAAACTGAAGAGATGGCAACTCTTTTAGAAGAACTTTCAAATCATCCTGAAATTGATCCATTTTTAAGCTCTCTAATCTCGAAACTCCAGGCCATCCTGGCCGGTTCTC
>JABAOF010003227.1_pt2 | contig 84776 bp, 69 predicted proteins | sample 7062171 | NCBI WGS metagenome assembly JABAOF01 (sample SAMN14538628, study PRJNA623070) | marine sediment metagenome | biome: marine biome [ENVO:00000428]; feature: marine pelagic biome [ENVO:01000023]; material: deep marine sediment [ENVO:00002113] | place: India: Gulf of Khambhat ...
GCATTGGAGAAAATTTTCGTTTATGCAAATCTCTGCCCCTTCTTTTTGCTTTTAATACATCCTCATACTCATTCACGCATCAACAATGAAATATTTCAGTTATGCTTTCGCATTCTCTTCTTCCGGAGCTCTTTTTAACTGAAATATAATTTTCCCGTTTTCTTTATCGAGCGAAGCAATTAATACATCGCCACTTTTTACATGCATATTTAATATTTCCTCTGCCAATGGATCTTCCAGATATTTTTGAATGGCACGATGTAAAGGTCTTGCGCCGTATTGCACATCATAACCTTTTTCGGCAATAAAGTCTTTCGCTTCATCCGTTAATTCAAGCGTGAAGCCCAGATTCACAAGGCGCTTCATCACACCCTTCATCAAAATATCAATAATGCTGAAGATGTTTTCTTTGGTAAGAGCATTAAAGATTACCACATCATCAATCCTGTTTAAGAACTCAGGTGAAAAGGTTCTTTTCAAGGCCTTTTCAATCACTGCTTTATTATTTTCTTCTTCATTCTGAATTCTGGCTGCTGTAGCAAAACCAACACCACTACCAAAATCTTTTAACTGTCGAACGCCAATGTTGGAGGTCATGATAATCAAAGTGTTTTTAAAATCAATTTTCCTTCCTAACCCATCTGTCAGTTGGCCGTCATCCAACACTTGCAATAAAATATTATAAATATCTGGATGTGCTTTTTCAATTTCATCTAACAAAATAACGCTATATGGTTTACGACGTACTTTTTCTGTTAATTGGCCGCCTTCTTCATAACCAACATAACCCGGAGGTGCACCAATTAAACGGCTTACCGTAAATTTCTCCATATATTCACTCATATCAATACGTATCAACGCATCTTCCGAATCGAACATATAACGTGCTAATGAACGGGCCAATTCTGTTTTACCAACGCCGGTAGGGCCTAAAAATATAAACGTACCAATAGGTTTCTTAGGATCTTTTAACCCCACTCTATTTCTTTGAATGGCTTTTACAACTTTACTAATAGCTTCTTCTTGTCCTACTACCATTCCTTTCATATCGTCAGCCATTCGGCGAAGTTTATCAGTTTCAGCTTGAACCATTCTTTTTACGGGTATACCGGTCATCATACTTACTACTTCGGCAATATCTTCTTCGCCAATAGGGTACCGCTTATTTTTACTTTCTTCTTCCCAAATAAGTTTAGCCTTTTCTAATTCTTCACCCAAACGTTTTTCTTTATCGCGTAAAGCAGCCGCTTCTTCAAAGCGCTGACTTTTTACTACCCGATTTTTTTCGTTTTTAACTTCTTCTATTTGTTTCTCTAATTCAACAATTTCTTCTGGAACATTGATGTTTTTCAAGTGTACCCTTGCGCCTACTTCATCTAATACATCAATCGCTTTATCGGGTAATAACCGATCGGTCATATACCTATCGCTCAATTTTACACAAGAATCAATAGCCTCTTCATCGTATACTACATTATGAAAATCTTCATACTTGCTTTTAATGTTGTTCAAAATCATAATGGTTTCAGGAACACTTGGTGGCTCAACCAAAACTTTTTGGAATCGGCGATCTAATGCCCCATCTTTTTCAATATACTGCCTGTATTCGTCTAAAGTAGAAGCACCAATGCATTGCAATTCACCACGAGCAAGGGCGGGTTTAAAAATATTAGAGGCATCTAATGAACCACTGGCGCCACCTGCACCAACAATGGTATGAATTTCATCGATAAACAAAATAACGTCTCTGTTTTTCTCTAATTCATTCATAATAGCTTTCATGCGCTCTTCAAACTGACCTCTGTATTTGGTACCTGCTACCAGTGCAGCCAAATCGAGCGATACAACTCTTTTATCAAACAAAACCCTACTCACTTTGCGTTGTACAATACGCAATGCTAAACCTTCTACAATGGCTGTTTTACCTACACCCGGTTCGCCAATTAAGATGGGATTATTTTTCTTTCTGCGAGAAAGAATTTGCGAAACCCTTTCAATTTCAGCCTCACGGCCTACAATTGGATCTAAAGAATTGGTTTCCGCCAATTTAGTAATATCGCGGCCAAAATTATCTAATACCGGGGTTTTACTTTTTACATTGCCTTGTTTGGCTGAACGTTGCTGATAGGCTTTTTGTTTTTCATCATCAAAATCATCTTCACCCTCATCAGAGAATTCATTTTTGGGCGGAGGTGCTGAATTGGTACCTACCATTCCCAGTTCATTTCTGAAAATATCATAGTCCACATCAAACTGATTTAAAATTTGCGTAGCGATATTTTCTTTATTCTTCAGAATGCTTAACAGTAAGTGCTCTGTTTCTACCAACGGACTTTTTAATGCTTTGGCTTCCAATACGGTTACCCTTATTACCTTTTCGGCTTGTTTGGTTAAAGGCAAACTATTGATGTTGGCAATATTTTTTCCTGTTTTATCTTTTACGGCCAGTTCAATTTCCTTCCGTAATTCATACAGGTCAACATTCAATTGCTTCAACACTTTTATAGCAAGATTTTCACCATCTCTAATTAAGCCTAGCAACAAGTGTTCTGTGCCAATAAAATCATTCCCCAACCGCAAAGCTTCTTCGCGACTGAATGAAATGATTTCTTTTACCTGGGCTGAAAAATTATTATCCATAATCTTTTTGGATTTATACAATTATAACGAATATTTTTGATCAAAGTTGCTTTCAACTTATTCACAAAATGTTTAGAAATTCTTTTTATGAAAGTCAAAATTGATACCAAGGAAAAATTTACCGTTTTAACCCCTGAAGTACCTAATATTTATGACAATATGGCTGATGAATTGGCTGCTGCATGTCAACAATTTCTTCAGGCGCCTATCAAAAATCTAATTTTAAAATTAAGCAATGTTCAAGATATTGACGGCAATATAGCGCAAAAGATTATTGATTTGCAACAAAGTTTTTACGATAAAAGTGCTTCTTTTCTGGTTTGTGAAATGAATAAAAATATTGAGGCTGTTTTTGAACAGAACGATTTGATTGAAATGTTGAATTTTACGCCTACAGAATGCGAGGCATGGGATATTGTTCAAATGGAAGAGATTGAACGGGAGCTTTTAGATTCAAACGATTTTTCTTTTGATACGGATGATATGTCATAAACTGTTTTTTAGTTTTACATTCATTTTTTTATTATATTGAAGGAAAAAGAGCAGCATTCAATATAATTTTTAACAATTTCTTGCAGCTATTCCGGTATTAAATTGCCTCCCATACACTGCAAAAAAAATTCACAATATGTTTGGTGTAACTATTTTAGGGAATAACTCAGCGCTGCCGGCTTATGACCGTCACCCTACTGCACAGGTAGTTACCCTGAACGATCAGCTTATATTAATTGATTGTGGAGAAGGCACACAAACACAATTGTCGAAATACAAAATCAAACGAAGCAAAATCAATCATATCTTAATCTCGCATTTACATGGCGATCATTATTTTGGATTGCCGGGATTAATTACCAGCATGGGTTTGTTAGGAAGGGAGCAAGATTTGCACGTGTATGCACCTGCTGCATTAGAAACAATTATTCAATTACAATTGAAGGCAGGAAATACCGATTTACCGTACACATTGCATTTTCATGCCTTAGAAATGTATGATGATTTATTAATTGATGAAAAAAAATTTAGTGTTCAAATTTTTACTACTGAACACCGGGTACCATGCTGGGGTTTTATTATAAAAGAAAAACGAATGCCTCGTAAAATTAATAAAGAAGCGGTACTGCAATATGCAATACCGGCTTCATTTTACGAAGCCTTACAAAAAGGTGAAGATTATACAAACAAAGCAGGCAATACCATTCAAAATAATGTATTAACGATTCCAAATAAAGCATCCAAATCATATGTGTATTGTGCAGATACCCGCTATGCCGAGAAAAACATAAGTGTATGCAGCCATGCATCATTACTATATCATGAAACCACTTATTTACAAAACTGTGAAGATAAAGCTGCGTTACGATTTCACTCTACTTCTATACAGGCTGGTACATTTGCCACAAAAGCCGGTGCAAACAAATTAATTATTGGCCATTTTAGCAGTAAGTATGAAACATTAGATCTGTTTTTAAAAGAAACACAGGCTGCTTTCGCCAATACTGATTTGGCATTAGAAGGTGTAACTTTTTTGGTTTAATACAGTTGCATCAGCCAACGATAAAATGCAGGGAACTCCTCTCTCCAGTATTTTTCCTGATGTGTACCCGGCGGATACACAGAGCGACGAATAGTATGGCTGGGGTAAGCATCTAAATTTTTGATCACCTCATCCATATCAGACAACATGGTGGCACTCTCTTTCCCACCTGCATAAAAATAATAAACCGGTTTAAAATCAGCATGCACAGCGGGTTTTAATTGTTGTGGCGAATAAAGCCAAAATGCCGGTGAAAAGATGCCGGCAGCGCCAAATATATTGGGGTATTTCATGAATGCATAGTAACTAATGATAGCTCCCATACTGCTTCCGGCAATATAAGTATAATGTGGCCCTTTTTTGGTTCTGTATTTGCTATCAATAAAAGGCTTTAATGCATTAACAATAAAATTTATATAATAAAATCCTTCTCCTTTTACGGAATCTTTGCCCACTTTTCCTGCAGGAATGGTATAAGGGCTGTATTCGCTCAAACGCTTGTCCCCACCATTATCAATGCCAACTACTATACAATATTTACCTAATTTTTGCGCTAGTGTATCCAAACATTCATCAATGCCCCATTCGCCTGCAAATGCAGTTTGGTCATTGAATAAGTTTTGTCCGTCCTGCATATATAAAACGGGATATGTTTGGGTTGACTGGTAGTAATTTCTGGGGAGGTACAGCCAAATTCGCCGGGTGCTATGTAATTGTGGAATATAAAAAGCAGTATCAATAATTGAAACTTGCGGACTGGCGGTATAGGGTTTGGGTTTTTCAGGGTAATCATCTTTCCAACCAGCAATGGTAAAAGAAGAATCAATATCCGAATCTACCTGTAAAACCCTGTCATTCATATCACGCCCATCTGCCAAACATTCCACTTTATCAAAACTGCCTCTGGTAAACTTAAAAGCATAATTACCCGGTGTCATATTTTTAATTACAATCCCCACCCTGCTTCCACCAAATGGCTTTAACCGATATTGCTCATCTTTCGGATTCCAGTTGTTAAAATTACCACTTACATAAATGGGCTCATCTTGCCGAGTAGCCACTTTTGTAACCATTAACTTAACGTTAAATTGTGCCTGTACTACCGGTATAAGCAGGAGTAGTAAAGCAAAGCTGAAAATTATGTTTCGCATGTAATAAAGTTAAGTAACCCACATAAAAAAAGCCACCTTTTAGAGTGGCTTATGATTTATTTCATTCATTTTTAATCTAATAATTCTGCATCGGCAGGATAGTTGGCGCGGTTAAAATTAAACATGCCATCCGGCAACTTCGCTGCCGTATTCATGCTACTGATTAACACCACAGTTTTATTGTTGCTTTTATCTAAAATTACCGCTTTTGTTACTAAGCGTTTTAATTTATTGATAAACAAATCAACTTTTTGGAAACTACGCCTGTCATCTTTTGGAAACATTTCTATTTGATAACTACTGCCGTTGGAAGAAATGAGTTTGTAATTAAAATCTTTATCATAAGAACCGGATAGTAATTTTTGTGGGCTCAAGGTTGCAGCACTTTCTTCTACTGAAGATTTTGTAATGGTTTTATTGCCATCATAATTGTAAACATTGATTCCATCACAAATAATAACAGTTTTACCCTGTTTCAGTAAATATTTATCACCTTTCATAGAAAGCGTTCCTGCTTTAATACCATTGGGCTTTCCTTTACTGGTAATGGATTCCAGCATAAACTTTGCAGTAATACCTTTGGCTGATTTTACTTTTTCTCCTACCTCATTTAAAACCTTTTTAGCTGCAGGATCATTTTGTGCTTTTACCTTTGTTGACGTGCCAATCAAAAATGCTGCAACAAAAAACAAATACTTCATTGTTTAAATTTAATTTGAAAAATGAATCAAAACAGCGCTAATTGTATCAAACTTTTTTGATTTTTTAAATATTGGGCGCAAAGATAAGGCTTTAAAAATTTTAGACCTGTATTCAATTGGTTTGTTTAGCGGTTGTTTAAAAAAATGGAGGTTAATGAATGCGTTTCAGCTAACAAATCATCTATGGAATGTTTCAAATCAGCATTTGCTAAGGAATAGAATGCAGGTATTCTTCCAGTTCCGATTCTGTTTTAAAACGTACTTCTCTTGCTTTACTGCCCAAATTAGGCCCAACAATGCCGGCGGCTTCTAACTGATCCATTAACCTGCCGGCCCGATTATAACCCAATTTCATTCTTCGCTGAATGAGCGAAGTGCTACCTACCTGATTTTGCACAATTAAACGCGCTGCATCTTCAAACAGTGGATCACGATCTGTAACATCCATTTCTCTGCCTTCCATATCTTTTTCATCTACATATTCCGGCAATAAAAATGCTTCAGGATATCCTCTTTGTTCCCCAATAAAATTACATACCTTATCTACTTCAGGTGTATCAACAAAAGCGCACTGTAATCGAACAATTTCCCCATTATAATTAATCAGCATATCGCCTTTCCCAATTAACTGCTCTGCCCCTCCTGCATCTAAAATGGTTCTGCTATCTATTTTAGAAGACACTTTAAAAGCAATTCGGGCAGGAAAATTGGCCTTGATGGTTCCTGTAATAATATTTACCGATGGTCTTTGTGTAGCAATAATTAAGTGTATACCGATTGCCCTTGCCAATTGCGCCAACCGGGCAATGGGCATTTCAACTTCTTTACCGGCAGTCATAATTAAATCTGCAAATTCATCTACTACCAATACAATGAATGGAAGGTATTGGTGTCCTTTTTGCGGATTTAATTTTCTTTCTGTGAATTTTTGGTTGTACTCTTTAATATTTCTAACACCTGCTTCTTTCAGCAAATCGTAACGGTTATCCATTTCAATACACAAAGCATTTAATGTGTTTACCACCTTTTTTGTATCGGTAATTATAGCTTCTTCTTCTCCTGGTAATTTGGCCAGAAAATGTTTTTCAATAACCCGGTACAAGCTCAATTCTACTTTCTTAGGATCAACCAGAATAAATTTTAATTGCGACGGATGCTTTTTGTAGAGCAATGAAACCAGAATGGCATTCAAACCCACCGATTTACCCTGACCGGTAGCACCTGCCATGAGCAAATGCGGCATTGCAGCCAAATCAACAATAAAATTTTCATTGTCAATTTTTTTACCAATGGCAATAGGTAATGAAAAAATATTTTTTTGAAATTTATCGCTCGATATCAGCGTTCGCATACTTACCACCGTTTTCCTGATATTGGGTACTTCAATACCAATGGTACCTTTGCCGGGTATAGGTGCAATAATTCGAATGCCTAAAGCAGCAAGACTTAGTGCAATATCATCTTCCAGATTTTTAATACGGCTAATACGAACTCCAGGGGCAGGAACAATTTCATATAACGTTACTGTTGGACCAACGGTAGCGGCTATGCGTTGTATTGCAATATCATAGTTTTTAAGTGTTGCAATAATTTGATTTTTATTTGCTTCTAATTCATTGGGGTCATGTACAATTTTTTCACTGCCATGTAAATCAAGCAAATCAAGGGTTGGAAATTTATAATTACGCAGTTCAAGTGTAGCATCATAAGGCTCATCTAATACCGGCAAGGCTTTTTTTGAAGCAACAGAGGCAACCTCTTCGGAGGCAGGTTTTATTTCTAATTGCATATCAACCGAATCATCTATCATCAATTTCGGCTGCATGCTAACTGGTGCATGTTCATGAATAGTATTATTTCGAATGACTGCTTCAGGTTCTGTTGCTGTGTCTAACTCCGTATGCTTATGCATGACATCAACAGACTCATCTGTAATTAATTCTGATTTTTCCAAAGCTATGCCCTGCTGTTTTTCCTGCAATTCAAAACGGATTAAAGGATTGGAGGCATCCATCATTGCTGATTCATCAGGCATAATAACGGTTACATTTTTTCCTCCGTTTTTCAGTTTGTTGGCTGTAACCCAAGCTTCATCTGTTGCGGGATATACCTCCAACGGCACTTCTTCAATTTGTTTATTCTCAGCATCCCATTGTTGGTAAACGGGTATTTCATCAGCAGAAAGTGTTGTGGCTTCATTTGAAGTGATTGGCTGTGGAACATTCCGGTTATTTTTACTGATGCGTTGAGGCCATTTAGGGAGTTTAAAAACAGGATTGAACCGCCATATTACATAAGCAAAAACAGCTATCAGTAAAAATGCTGCGGTACCCAGTTTACCCATCCATTTAATGAACCAGCTATCCAGCATATTGCCCATTGCACCACCCCATGAAAACTGACTGTTGGGTGTAATAAAAGTTGCGGCTACACTAATAATCAATAATCCCACTAAAACATAACGAAAATTTCGCTGAATGGAAAATACCTTTTTGCTAAACAATCCATTTACCCCAATTACAAAGAAAAAAGTACACAACAAATATGCTGCAATACCAAAACCCTTGTACATAAAAAAATGTGCCATATAAGCGCCGGAAACACCAAGGAGATTGTTAATTTTCACATCTTCTAACGAAAATATTTTTATGCCGAATTGCTGCACTTTATCCTGATCATCCTGCCAGGTAAACAAATAAGAAGTAAAAGCAATAAAAAGAAAAAAAGCAAATAAAAGGGCTACCGCACCAGCAATTTTTGTAGTGCGCTCATCCTTCACCACTTCAGATACGGAAATATCTACCTCTTTATCCGGTTGTAATTTTTCAGGATCTGGTGGCGGCGGCACATTCTTTTTTAAGCGGTTTGCCATACTAACAAATATAAGCGAACTACTTGCGAAATTGCCATATTAGAAAAGTATGTGGATTATTTATTGGTAGCGCATCTTTTATTCAGATTACTAAAAAGCCTATCTTTTCAGTGATATAGTGGGAATGATTACAATCTGTATTAGCTTTTCCGATTAAGGGCGACTACCATGCAAAACCATCCTGCTATAAAAAACACCCCCCCTATAGGTGTAATAGGCCCCACCCAAATTAATCCACTGGTATGATGTATGGCTTTCATGATGGTGATGGCATACAATGAGCCACAAAAGAACAAAATACCCACAGCAAAAAATCGGCCTGCTATACGCATCCATTTTCCCGGAAACGATTCGTATAATATCCCTGCAAATAACAACGCCAATGCGTGAAACATTTGATAATGAATGCCTGTTTCATATACATTGAGGGTGTCTGCATCTACCCATTGTTTAAGTGTATGTGCACCAAAAGCACCGAATATTACGGTAATTACACCCAGCCAGGCTCCGGTTTTTAAAAATCCTCTAAGCATATTCACGATTGGTTGATGTTGAATTATTTATTTTCAAAAGATTGTATAGCTGCAATCATAACTTCTATTTGAAGTTGTTCGCCTTTTAAGTGAATATCGGCTTTACCATAAAAACAGCTTCTTTCTGCTAATTTTTTCGATAAAAAATGCGTGAGCGCCGCTGTATTTTCAAAATTAGCCACCAATGGGCGATTCGATTTTTCTTTGAGCAGCCTTTCAGCCAAAGTATGCACCGGTTCATCAATCCAAATAGTAATCCCGTGTTGGTTCATCCATAACATATTATCATGAAAACAGGGAGTACCCCCACCCGTGGCCACTACAACGCTATTTTTATTGCTAAAAGTTCGCAGTTCGGCTGCTTCTTTTTCCCGGAAAAATGTTTCTCCCTTTTCATTGAAGATGGCAGCAATAGACTGTTGGTATACTTTTTCAATTTGTGCATCTAAATCTACGCCTTCAAAATTCAGTTGCCGGGCAATAGCTTTACACCAGTAACTTTTACCGCTGCCCATCATTCCCACCAAAAAAATGAGGGGAAATTTTGATGATGTCTTTGTTTGACTGAATGATTCATTGTTCATATATAATCTCATCAATCCTGCTTATGTAAATGCATTAAAGCCTGTAATATCCATTCCGGTAATTAAAAGGTGAATATCATGCGTTCCTTCGTATGTAATCACACTTTCCAGATTCATCATGTGGCGCATCACTGAATATTCGCCTGTAATGCCCATGCCACCCAATATTTGCCGGGCATCTCTTGCAATATTTGCGGCAATTTCACAACTATTCCGTTTAGCCATACTTACCTGAGCCGGTGTTGCTTTTGCTTCATTCATTAATACACCCAAACGCCAAACCAATAGTTGTGCTTTGGTAATTTCTGTAATCATTTCAGCCAGTTTTTTCTGCTGCAACTGAAATGCACCAATTGGTTTCCCAAATTGAACCCTTTCTTTGCTGTATTGCAAAGCTGTATCATAGCAATCCATTGCTGCTCCCAATGCACCCCAGGCAATACCATAACGGGCTTTTGTTAAACAACTTAAAGGACCTTTTAACCCTTTAACATTGGGTAAAATATTGGCTTTAGGCACTTTTACATCATGAAAAACCAATTCGCCGGTGGCACTGGCTCGCAAACTCCATTTTCCATGTGTGGTGGGTGTTGTAAAACCTTCCATACCTCTTTCTACAATTACGCCCTGCACTTCACCTGCTTCATTTTTTGCCCAAACTACCGCAACATCAGCAAATGGCGCATTACTAATCCACATTTTAGCACCATTCAAAATGATATGATCGCCTGCCTCTGTAAAATGGGTAAGCATACCCGCAGGGTTACTGCCGTGATTGGGTTCAGTTAATCCGAAACAACCCAACCATTCACCAGAAGCTAATTTGGGCAGATATTTGTTACGCTGTTCCTCATTACCATACGCATAAATAGGGAACATCACCAACGAGCCCTGAACACTGGCAGTAGAACGAACCCCGCTATCACCCCGTTCCAATTCCTGCATCATTAATCCATAACTAATATAATCTAAACCGCCACCGCCATATTGTGCCGGAATGGTGGGCCCGAAGCAGCCTAATTGACCCAATTGTGATACAATTTGTTCGGGAAAAGTTGCATTTTGTGCATATTCTTCTATAATGGGCGAAATTTCTTTTTTTACATAATTACGCACAGCATCCCGTACCATTTTGTGTTCTTCGGTTAATAAATCATCTAACTGAAAATAATCTGGTGACTGGAATAAATCGGTTCTGGCAGCCATATTCTTTTTTTTATTAGAATGAATCGTTGAATTTCAGGAAAACAGGTTTTAAACTACACACCTAATACAATTAAAACAAATGTAACAAGATGCACACATCTCTCCGCATTTTGTTACATTTTTCTTTTAGGATTGCCCTTGCTTCGAACGCAATATTGATTGATGAATTGAATCTTCATCCGGCATCTGTTTTTTTATGAATAATATTTAATGGGTTTCAACTTTATATTTGTATATCAACTACTTGAACATTACACTGCTAAACAAGCTATTTTGAAAAAAATTCTCAGCCACTTAACTTTTTATGTTTTTATTGCAATTATTACTGCTATTGCATTGGGTGTTTTTTCCCCTGATACAGCCGTTTCCATGAAGTTTTTAGGCACTTATTTCGTTGATTTAATAAAAATTTTTATTGTTCCCATTATTTTCTTCACCATTGTATTGGGTATTTCGAGCATGGGCGATTTGAAAAAGGTGGGCCGAATTGGTATAAAATCCATTATTTATTTCGAGCTCATTACAACGCTTTCCTTGTTGATTGGAATGGGTGTAGCGTTAATACTTAAGCCTGGAAATATTAATAAACAGTTATTACCTGTGGCAGCAGCGGTAAAAGCAACTACTGCATCCGAATCATTTAACTGGCTCAGTTTTTTGCAATCCAATACCACCATTCAAGCTTTATTATTGGCCATCATTGCAGGGATTATTATTAACAAACATAAACACAGAATCAACATTATTCATCAACTAGGCAAATTATCACATTATGTTTTTATTGCACTAAAATATGTGATGTATCTGGCGCCGGTAGGCGCTTTTGGAGGAATGGCTTTTACCGTAGGTAAATTTGGATTGGCTACGCTGCTGCCACTTGCCAAATTAGTGGCTTGTGTTTATGGAGCATCTGCCTTGTTTGTTTTTATGGTATTGGGCAGCATTTTAAAATATTACAATTTAAGTATCTGGAAATATTTGGTGGCTATAAAAGAAGAGCTTTTATTGGTGTTGGGAACCTCTTCATCAGAAGCTGCCTTGCCTACTTTAATGTCGAAACTAGAAAAGATGGGCTGCAGTAAAACGGTAGTAGGTTTGGTAATACCTACCGGTTATTCATTCAATTTGGATGGTACTTCCATCTATTTATCAATGGCAGTTATTTTTATAGCACAATTGTATCAGGTACATTTAAGTTTTGAGCATTTACTGATGTTAATACTGATACTAATGCTTACCTCAAAAGGAGCTGCGGGTGTCACCGGCAGCGGCTTTATTGTATTAACCACTACCCTTACTGCCATACACACCATACCTGTAGAAGGTTTGGCATTTTTATTAGGAGTAGATAAATTTATGAGTGAAGCAAGAGCCATCACCAATTTAATTGGTAATGGCGTTGCTACCATTGTTATTGTAAAAAGCGAAAAGGAGTATGTGAATCCTGCTACCTGATTATCCAAAAATCTGATTCATTAAACCGGCCAAATGCACACCGCCTTTTAATAATTGCTCATTAGCAGTTTGAATATGGTCGTACACATATCGGTAACTTAATTTTTGATCGGGTGCTTTTACTTCAGCATATAGTTTTTGTGCTATTACATAAGAGTCATAAATCCATTGACTAATGGGTTGCTGCATCCAGGCCTGGCGTTGCGCTTTGTTGGTATAATTGATGGCATTGGTATATTCCGTATAGCTTAACTGCTCACTGCTGATTAATTTATCATCCCAAACCGAATGTAAATTGGTAGGCTGGCCAAACCAAAACACTTTAATTTTATTTCCGCCGGCATCTTCTTCCCGGCTAACGTGCATGGGCTGATGTACATCCCCAACGATATGAATCAATAAACGTACATACATTTTTTTGACATCCTTCGATAAGTCTTTGCGTTTTAATTCATTGGCTAAAAAATTAATTTTGGTATATGCATCTGCAATGGTATCCTGCGCCAGATAAGCATTCAATTCCTCCTGCGTTAAATTATCGGCTACATTTATGTAATGCCATGGAGAGATATAATCGTATTCATGATCAGATCTTACAAAATCGGCCCATGTACTGGCTAAAGCCATGGTTTCATTGCCTAAAATATCTTTAATGGCTGCAGCAGCTTTTGGAGTTAAATAACTTTCAGCTATCTGGCCAACTACCCGATGGCCTAACATGCCCCATGCCATTGATGTTAAAGGCACATAAAACAGTATTGCAATAAAAAATAGTTTTCTTCTCATAATCTCATTTTTAAACGAAAATAAAAGATGCTGTTTAAAAAAATGGATTAATAAATTAAGAACGGTTAAATGGGTGAAAATATCTGTTAAAAAGGATTTTTGGAAAATTGCTGCAAAAAAATGTAATTTGCTGCTTGAAATTGTCCCCAACAAATCAAAAAAGAAGATAAAGCATGAAGTTTAGTGGATGGCAGAATTATGCTAATTATTAACCAATACTTACGTGTATGTACAGATTTGTTATGGTAGATGACCACTACCGAACCCATTGGCGCTTTAGAGATTTTTTTATAGAGCGTACCGACTTTGTGATGGAGAAGGCTTGCTACTCCGTTTATGAATTTTTAGTGTATATCAAAGACCTGGAAATTGCAAAGAAGCCCCTGCCTGACTTATTGGTAATTGATATTAATATGCCCGGAGCAGATGGAGCATCGCTTGCCCATTACATGAAGATTTTTTATCCCAATATTAAGATTTTAATACTCACCGTTCATGATACGGAAGAAAACCTATTTAATGCCACACTTTGTCTGGCAGAAGGGTTTATCATGAAGCCCTTCTTTGAAGACCTGATTATTGATGCTTTTCAAAGAATTATGAATGGTGAGGAGTTTTATCTGGATCCCAGAACCACATTGCCTTATCCTACCATCATTGAAGATTCATTAGCTTATCGGGAATTGAAAATCAGAAATGTTAATCCATATAATTATACGGAATTAGAACGCAAATATCTGATTTTTCATGTAATGGGTCTTACTGTTCCGCGTATGGCCTATTTGCTGGATATTACAGAAGATGAAGTGCGTAATTTGCATGAATTAATGGTAAAAAAAACCGGCATTCAAAATGTTCCAAAAATTAAAGAAGACAGTAATCTGCGTTATTTTTCCATTAAACATAACTTAGCCCGAATGGCCGATTACAGAGCTTTTCTGGCAAGCTAACTTTACAAACAAAAATAGTTTTATAAAAAGACCCGCCCCAATTTGGAGGCAGCTTTTTTATTGTCTGAAACTTGTGTGCTGTTCATTTTTACTTACTCATGGGAATATCATTATCCATTTCAGTAATATCTACATTCCGCTCAGTATGATCGCCCATTAAGTATTGTGAAAAATAATCTGCCATGCGCCACCAGAAATACTCAGTCATATCACCATAACCATGTCGTTGGCCGGGCATCATTACCAAATCGAATCGTTTATTGGCTTTTATGAGTGTATTAGCCAAACGAATGGTGTTGGCAGGATGCACATTGTTATCAATATCGCCAGTAGAAAGCATTAAATGCCCTTTTAAATGGCTGGCAATAGTTGGATTTTTATCAATACTATACACAAAACTGGTATCGCCTCCTTTAATTACCTCTTTTACACCATGATGCTTTTCACTCCACCAACGGTTATATATACTGTTATCATGATTACCCGATGATGCAACGGCTACTTTAAAAAAGTCAGGGTATACCAACATGGCAGCTGCACTCATAAATCCACCCCCACTATGCCCATGAATACCCACACGATTGATATCCATGAAACTATACTTATTGCATAATTGCTCTGCAGCAGTTTTTTTATCGGCCAAACCATAATCACGTAAATTACCATATCCATACGTATGGTACCATTTGCTACGCGAAGGGTTGCCACCTCTGTTACCAACTGTTACTACTACAAAACCCAATTGTGCCAACCGATCGGTTCTATTCATATTGGTAGAAAATGCTGTATTCACTGCTTCGGTTTGAGGGCCGGGATAAACATATTCTATCACCGGATATTTTTTGGTGGAATCAAAATCAAAAGGTTTATACAATACACCATATAAATCGGTAATACCATCATCTGCCTTTACACTAAATGGTTCGGGAAAATGATAACCGGTAGCCATTAAGGCTGATAAATCGGCTGTTTCTAAATTCATTAAAATTTTTCCATCACTATTGTATAAAACCGAAGCTGGAACGGTATTTACCCTGCTAAAGTTATCTATAAAATAACGGTTATCATCATTCATATCCACCGCATGATCAAAGTTCCCAGAATTCAGTAAGGTTAATCCCGTACCATCAAAATGAATACTATAGGCATGCAGGTAATAGGGATTTTCATTTTTCTCTTTGGCATTGGCAGTAAAATACAATATTCTTTTATCTGCGTCAATGCCTAATATATCTTCACAATGATAAGGGCCTGATGTAATTTGGTTTTTCAATTTTCCATTGCCATCATACAAATAAAAATGCCCCCATCCATCCCGTTCACTCCATTCAATAAGTTCTTTGCCATCATTTACCAGTCCTAACCTCCTTACCTCTACATAAGTATTAAAACGCTCTTCAATTAATGTTTGAATGGTATCGGGCACTACCCAGGCTTTGCAAATATCAATTCTTTTTAAATCGCGACTGGTACGTGTAAAATAAAATGCCTGATTATTGCCTAACCAAATACTGGGTCGGGTATCATCATCTCTATTATTCTTTTTGTCAGGAGCCGCCCAAATACTGATATCTTGGTCTTTAAAAGCCGCCACTTGCAATTCTTTACCTTCCTGCTTTTGCATATCAAACACATATAAATGATCTACCGGTGATTGTTTTTCACCGGGCATCCAATATTTATATGTTTCTAAGGTAGGCCTTGGTTGTGCAATGCTATTAATCACCCATAAATCTTGCACATTTCTATTGTCTACCCTTGTTAAACTAAAATACCTGCTATTGGGCGACCAATAAGCCCAAACGGATTTCCTTTTTTTCTTATTTTTTTCTTTATCTACATTCGATTCGCCTAAGCCCGATAAATTGGAGGAATTGTAGTAACTAAAGTTTTCTATACCATCTTTTGTTAAAGCATGTTCTACAATGGTAGAGTCATCTTCATTTTGCAGGGCTTTTTCATAATTCTGCTTATCCATCCAGTACAAATTATTCTCTCTTCCAAACAAAATAATGGCACTATCGGGCGAAATATTTGCCCAGGCGGGCTTTCTTGCAGGGCGCTTAAAATCTTTCAACTCCACCAATTCATTGGTATGAATGTTGTATTCAAAGTAAAACACTTTTTTCTTTGGCTTTGGTTCTTCGCTCTTCTTTATGGAAGTGTCGGTGTTCACCTCGTCAATTGAACTTTTTATTTGAAATTGAATCCAGTTTTCATCACGAACAAACTTTAAACTATCTATGGGTAAATGTTGTGCATCGAAAGGGTCTTTCACCATTAAAGTGATGGCTACAGCCAATTTACCATTGTCAAATAATAATTTTTTTTCATTTTTAACAGGATCAACCAACAGCCACTTTTTTCCTGCTGTAGTTTCATACATATACCAAAAACGGTTCGATTTTTTGAGCCAGTGGGGATCAACGGCTGTACTAAATACCATTTTCTTTAACCGGTTCGGGGAATACTTTGCTGCCAGTTCATAATTAGCTTTCGTAACCAATTGTTGGGCATACAATATGGATGTACACACCAATAACACCATCAATAAAAATAATTTTCTCATAGCATTTTTTTGGAAAATTAAAAATAGCCAATTAACCAATATCCCAAAAACCGCTTATCCATAAACAGCCGAAAAATATTTGAAGCAAATAGAGTTAATTTGTACAAACAGAAAATGATGACAGCCTACAGCACAGATTTTGCATTTGCTAAAAATGCCGATGAAAATGATCCTTTAAAAATATATCGTAACGCGTTTTATTTCCCAACCATTCATAACAAAGCGGCCGTTTACTTTTGTGGCAACTCATTAGGATTACAACCCAAAAAGGCTGCAACCATCATAGAAACGGAATTGGCCTCCTGGCGTAACCACGCCATTGAAGGCTTTTTTACCGGCACCCATCCCTGGTTGTATTATCAGGAATATGTAAAACCTTCACTCGCCAAAATAATGGGATGCCTGCCACATGAAGTAACTGTAATGAATACACTGACGGTGAATTTGCACTTACTGCTATTAAGTTTTTATAAACCCAATTCAAAACGATTTAAAATTATAATGGAGGCCGGCGCTTTTCCGTCCGATCAATATGCCGTTGAAACGCTGGTAAAACATTATGGTTTAGAACCTACATCTGCCATTATTGAAATACAGCCTGAACCGGGCAATAAAACTTTACAAACCAGCGCAATTATTACAACCATTGAAACACATGCCAACGAATTGGCCTTAGTTTTAATAGGTGGCATACAATATTATACCGGACAATTGTTTGATATTAAAGCAATTACTGCTGCAGCACACAAAGCCGATGCCGTTGCAGCTTTTGATCTGGCACATATAGCAGGCAATGTACCGGTTCAGTTACACGAATGGAATGTAGATTTTGCCGTTTGGTGCAGTTATAAATATTTGAATGGCGGGCCGGGAGCAATTGGTGGTATATATATTCATGAACAATATGCCACCAATATTAACTTTCCGCGTTTAGGTGGTTGGTGGGGAAATGATGAACAAGAACGATTTAAAATGGAAAAAGGTTTTAAACCAAAAAACAATGCCAGCGGTTGGAACATAAGCACTACACAAGTGATGAATACTGCCGCACTAATGGCATCGCTCGAAATTTTTGAAGCAGCAGGCATGGATGCAATTCGCAAGAAAAGCATAGCATTAACCGGTTATCTGGATTTTCTATTAAAGCAATTACCCAATATTGGGTTTGAAATGATTACACCCGCAGCACCTAAAGAACGGGGTGCACAATTATCGCTTTATTTTAAAGAAAATGGCAAAACCATACACAGCAAAATGTTGGAAAAAGGAATTATAGCAGATTTCAGAGAACCGGGGGTAATTCGTATAGCTCCGGCACCATTGTATTGCAGTTTTCAGGATGTATTTGCATTTTATGAAATATTAAAAAATGAATTTTAATATGAAACCGGTTCATCAATTACTTTGCCTCGGCGATTCCTACACCATTGGTGAAGGTGTACCATTGTATGATAGTTTTCCTTATCAACTGATGCAGCTACTTCGCCAAATGCAGATTCATTGCAATGCGCCCGAAATAATTGCCAAAACCGGTTGGACCAGTTTTGAGCTGGCAGAATATTTAATTCATCACCCTTTCAGCACAAATTATGATTTTGTAACATTATTAATTGGCGTTAATAACCAATACAGAAATTCCGATATTACTGAATTTGAAAATGATTATCAATTCCTGTTACAAAAAGCCATACATTTTACAGGCAACCAACCCGGCAAAGTAATGGGCATTGCAATTCCCGATTGGGGCTATTCGCCTTTTGCAGCGCGTAAACATGCAACAAACATTGAAAAAATTCACAAAGAAATTGATACATTGAATGTTATTTGTGAAGCACATTGCAACAAAGCAGGTGTACATTTTATCAATATCGCCAACTTAACAAAGTATATTGTTGAAGAAGGATATTTTACGGATGATGGGTTACACTACACCACTACAATGTATCGGCAATGGGCACAAATGATTGCAGTACTGATAAAAAAATTACAGTAATTTTTGAGAAAGTATCTGTTGCATAGTCAATTGGTATTTTGCAGCTGCTGCAGTTGCAGCTATTTGAAAATTTTCAGTATCATCTGCATAAATAATGCTTCTACTGGCATTTACTAAAAGTCCAACATTTTTATTCCACCCAAAATCAGCCACTTCATTTAAATTGCCGCCCTGTGCACCAACCCCCGGCACCAGAAAAAAGTGTTCCGGAACAATTGAACGAATTTGTTTCATTTCCACAGTTTTGGTTGCACCTACCACAAACATTAATTGCTCAGTTGTTCCCCAGTTTGCTACTTTTTCTATAACTTTTTCGTACAGTTTTTTTTGTGAATAAGCACCGGAATTACCGCCTGTTTCCTGAACGATTAACTGTTCAAAATCTTCACTGCTTTTGTTTGAAGTTAAGCCCAATACAATGGTAACTTTTTGGTTATACTCTAAAAACGGGCGAATACTATCTTCACCCATGTATGGCGCTACTGTTACAGCATCGAAAGGATATATTTCAAAAAACGTGCGGGCATATTGTGCAGCAGTATTGCCAATATCGCCGCGCTTTGCATCAGCAATAGAAAAATGCGTAGTAGGGATATAATGCAAGGTTGCTTCCATTATATCCCAACCCTTTGCACCCATCGCTTCATAAAAAGCCGTATTCAGTTTATAACTTACACAAAAGGTTTTAGTTGCATCAATAATTGCTTTATTAAAATTGAGTACGGCATTGGGTTGCTGTTGCAAGTGTTTAGGCAGTTTTTTTAACTCGGTATCTAAGCCAACACACAAAAAACTTTTGTTTTGAATAATTTGTTGCGTTAAATCTTTCAACAGCATAAACAGATAGTTAAAGTTCTAATTTTTGATAATGAGTTATTTAGTATACAAACACTTTATAGCCCCATGCTTCTAATGGTAACGACATACCCTTTGCAATACTCACTTTTTCGTTCGTAAATAATTCAGTAGCATTTCCAATAATTTGGGGATGATTCAAATTAATGGCTACGCGCTTACTACTCCAATTCAATACCACCAATACTTTTTTATTCTTCATGGTTCGTAAATAAGCAAATACTTTATCATCGGCATTGGTATGAATTTGCATAAATGTTGCATTTGCAGCCAAAGCTTCATTTTCACTCCTTAAATGCAATAACTTAGCATAAAAGGGTGCCCGTTCGTATTTATTAAATACCATAGTATCTTTATCAAAAAAGCGAATAACCCTTAATACAGGTTCTTCCTGGCCGCTGTAAATGAGGGGAACACTTCTCACAATTGTTTGCGTAAATACTGCAAAAGGGGCATGACTGGCGCCGGGCATGGTTGAGAAATCGGCTCCATTCCAGCTATTCTCATCATGATTACTGGTAAAATACATGCGCAATGCATTTTTGGGAAACAAACTATCTGTTCTATGCAAAGCACTATCTATTGCATAAGCCGGCTTTTTACCTTTTGCAATTTCTTTCATGATATTAAAATCATTCCAGGTATAAGTGGCATCAAAACCATCTTCATTTAAAGCAGGCTTATCGCCTTCGGCCAACATAAAAATGTTTTTATCTTTTCTTAATGTAGCAATGCATTTTTTCCAGAAATCATCCGGAACATCACTGGCCACATCACAACGATAACCATCTATTCCGGTAGAATCAATCCAATATTTCATTTGCGCAATCATTGTATCGCGTAATTCATTATTGGCATAGTTTAATTTACGCGTATCTGCCCAATCAGCAGCCATTGCAGGTTTGCCTGTACTGTCTTTCACATAAAAATCAGGATGTTTGGTTAACCAATAATGATCGGCTCCTGTATGATTGGGTACCCAGTCTAATAGTACTTTAAAACCTTTTTCATGGCATAATGCAACCAACTGCTTCCAATCTGCCATTGTACCAAATTCAGGATTTACATCCATATAAGTACTTACTGCATAATAACTTCCTAAGCTGCCTTTACGATCTGTTTTGCTGATGGGATTAATGGGCATAAACCATAAAGTTTGTACACCCATTGCTTTCAGTCGGTCTAAATTGGGCTCAAAAGCTTTAAAAGTTCCGGCAGCAGTGTACTGACGGATATTTACTTCATAAATATTGCCCTGCATAATCCAGGCAGGATGGCCATCAATCATTGCAGTATCACTTTTAGCTACTGCTGATTGCTGATGGGATGACTGGTTACAGGCGGTTAAAAAAACAATGGCGGTTAAAAAGCTCAGGAATGATTTCATCATTTTAAAATTTAATTTTTTAATCCCGCATACTGATGCACACCAAACAAAAATAAAGTTCTTGGCTGAAGTATGCTTTGGAATTGATGTGTAAAATAAACACATTTAAGCAAGTTTAAAAAATATACCAGAAATATACCAGCAAAATGGCATAATGGATTGCAGACAAAACAAAGAGAAAATTAAAAAAACAAAGGAATCTGAATCAGAAGTTTTTTATTTGTACTATTTACCACATTAACGATTGCGTTATGGCAACAAATCAACCTTATTATCATAACTATTTGCAATTAGATAAAATTTTATCCAGCCAGCAGCCCACTAGTTTTGAAAAAGGAAATGAGCCGGCACATGATGAAATGTTATTCATTATTATTCATCAGGCATATGAGCTTTGGTTTAAACAAATTTTATTTGAGATAGATAGTATTACTGCCATTTTCAGAAAAGAAACCATAAATGATAATACGGAAGATGCGGGTATTATTTTGCAGCGCATTAAAAGAATCAACACCATCTTGAATTTATTAAACCAACAGGTACGCATTTTGGATACGATGACACCACTGGATTTCCTGTCGTTTCGGAATTTACTTGTTCCGGCATCCGGCTTTCAGAGTTTACAATTTAGAATGATTGAAGTCAAATTGGGTTTAAAAATGCAACAACGACACCGATCTGATTATTACAAAAGAACCAACAATGGCGGCTTTACGATGACAGATTATTCAATCATTAATGAGGCAGAAGCTACACCATCATTAGCTGAATTATTGAACAAATGGTTAGAGCGTATGCCTTATTTAAAACCGGATTTATGGAAAACTTACCGGCCCATTTCATTAACTCCATCTTCTATTACAGAACACCCTTTCTGGAATGATTACAGACATTTATATGTTACAAGCTTAAACATACATGAAAAAAATAAATCAACAGATTTTGATTTTGTTTTATTCAATCAAAACAATGGTAATCTTACAGAAGAAGAATGTAAAGCACTCAGGCACCAGTTTACCGCATCTGCACTGCAATCGGCCTTATTCATGATTCTATACAGAAATTATCCTTTGTTCCAAACTTCATTCCAAATTATTGATGCATTGATTGAAACAGACCATTTATTAAGCACCTGGCGCCATCAACATTTAACAATGGTGCGCAGAATGATTGGCATGCGCGTTGGTACCGGCAATACCAGCGGAGCCGGCTATTTAGAAGGCGCTGCACAACAACATTTTATTTTTAAAGATTTAGCCGGCCTGTCTACCTTTCTGATTGAAAGAAAAAAACTACCGGCCTTACCTGAAGCTGTTTTACAGCATATTACTTATACATTGTAGTATACATTATTTTTTAAGTTTTGTTTGTACTTCATTAAGTGGAGCAATATAAATGCTGCGCCCATGTGTTCCTAATATAATTTCGTTGGCAATAGGTTGGATGGCAATATCGTGTATCGGAATACTAAAAGGCAAACCATTATCCCATCCCATAAACGTAATACCATTGTCGGCACTTACATACAATCCGCCATCAGTACCCACGTAAATTACATTTTTGAGTTTGTTGTCTTCTTTTATAACATTGATTGATTCATATGGCAAATCAGCACCAATTGACTTCCAGGTTTTGCCATAATCATCGCTTACAAATAAATAGGGCTTAAAATCATCATTCCGATAACCATTTAAACTTACATACACCCTGCTTTCTTTAAAAGCACTGGCAGTTACCCTGCTAACATATAAGCCTTTAGGTAAACCATCCTGAATAGATTGCCAGGTATAGCCATCATCAAAACTAACATGTAATGAACCATCATCGGCACCGGCATACAACAAACCAAACCTCAAAGGACTTTCACTAATGGTAGTTAATGTGCCAAATGGCACATTGCCCTGTGGTGGATTGGTTGTTAAGTCATTACTTAATGTTTCCAAATCTTCGCCCCGGTGCAATGAACGTTGAAATTTATTACTGCCATAGTATAAAATATCCTGATTATGTCTGCTTAATAAAATAGGTGTTTGCCAGTTAAAACGCAATGGCGCTTCTCCTAAATCGCCACGCGGATGGATATAAATAGTTGAATCCTCTTTTGCATTAGCAGCAGTAACCAACTTTATTGAACTTTCCGATTCTCCCGGAACTGCATCTGCGTCCGGCTCATCAACAGATGCACGCCTGTTTTTATTGCTACGCATATAATTTCCAAACTGAAATCCGGAATAAACCGTTGTATTATCGCTCCAATCAACCTGCACCTGCATACCATCGCCACCGTTAATTGGTTTAAACGCATAGGAACCACTCGCCATCCATCCGGGATTCTCTTTATGGTTTGAAGGGCCGAACCAACTGCCGTTATCCTGTAATCCACCATAAACATTGTAAGGGGTAGCCATATCATAAGTAACGGAGTAAAACTGACCAACGGATGGGGTATTCGCCTTAAACCAATGCGCACCATCATCATAAGTAATATTGCAACCTCCATCATTACCAATAATCATGTGTTGATCATCAGCAGGATTTATCCAGGCTATGTGATGATCGGCATGGGTTAATACATTATTAATTGGTTTAAATGTTTTACCACCATCCTCACTTAATTCAACATCAAAACCGGTAATCACCAATTTATCATCATTGGCAGCACTGGCAAATATTTTACCAAAGTAATAGCCATAGGTATTGTATAATTTCAATTGTTTATCATTCATTTTTTTCCAGGTTTTACCTGCATCCTCACTCCTGTATACTTCGCAACCAATAATGGGTGTTGTGAATAAAGCAGTATTTGCATCCATTAAATAATCCCAAATACAGGTGGGCTTTAATTCATTTGCTTTAACTTTTTCTTTAATAATTTCTGCGGTGTATTTTTCAGGAATCCCATTTCTACGCAGTCGTAAAAAAGTATTTAATTTTTTATTATCTAAAGCAAGGAATGCTTCTTTCGATAAATCTTTAAAATCAGTGAGGGTGTATTTTGATGTATCGGTCATTTTTTTTGCAGTATCGGGCAAATGAAAATTATTATCTACCACAGCATACACCCAATTGGAATGTTGATGAGCAGTTGCTAACCCAATTCTGCCAACGCCTTTGCCAACCGGGAAACCTGCACCTTCATTCGTTATCAACTTCCAGGAATTACCGCCATCCGTACTTTTATAAATACCGCTACTCGCTCCACTTTCTTCAAAGTTAGCAGCAGTGCGGGTTCTGTACCATGCCGCCGCATACAATACCGATGGATTTTTTGATTGAATATCCAGATCTACTACTCCTGTATTTTCATTCACAAACAAAGTTTGTTTCCAGGTTTTACCACCATCTGTTGTTTTGTATACACCCCGCTCTATATTGGGAGAATACAAGTGGCCCAGTACAGCAACCCATGCAATATTTTTATTGGTGGGATGTAGTACAATTTTTCCAATATGATGACTTTCAGGTAATCCCATGTACTGCCATGTTTTACCACGATTGTTTGATTTATATACACCCAATCCTGCATATGATGAGCGACTGCTATTTACCTCGCCTGTACCTACCCAAATGGTACCGGATGTCCAGTCAACCGCTATGGCCCCTATTGTAATCACTTGCATACTATCAAAAACTGGGGTAAAGCTCTGTCCGTTATTTTGGGTATACCATAATCCTCCGGTTGCATAGGCCACATAAAACTGAGTAGGGTTTTTAGGGTTTACGGCTAGGTCAACAACGCGACCACTCATAATGCTGGGACCTACATTTCTAAATGGAATTTGATTAATAACTGATTGAGCTATCAAGGCCGATTTTTTCTCCAATCCCTTCAATCTTTGATCAGCTGAAGTTGGAGGCACTTGTGCAAACAGGCTTATGGCAATACACAAGCATACAGTGGTAAAAGTTAGTTTTAGCATAATTTTCTCATTTAGCATTTCATAAACGAATGCGGAACTATACCGTAAACCTTAATTGCGGAATAAAAAGTACATTCGTAAATCTAATATACAATTTATGCGTTGGTTAATCATACCGCTTATAACTATTTTTCATTCCGGTGTTTTTGCACAATGCAAAACTTTTATGATTTCTGATCGTGGAGATACCCTGAATTGTATAGATATGAACAATAAAAAACAGGGTAAATGGCTCATTCATTTAGATGAATTAAGGGGTGAACCCGGTTATGAAGAAGAAGGAGAATACAAAGACAATTTGAAAGAAGGCAGATGGAGAAGGTACAGTTTGATGGGTGATTTAATTGCCGTTGAAAATTATCGCTGGGGAAATAAAGACGGCCAGCAGGAATATTTTTACAACGGTTCACTTGAACATGTGGAAAGTTGGAAAGCAATAGACCCACAAAAAAAATATGATACCATTTATGTTCCCGATTTGTATGATGAATATAAAGTTGACAAAAAAATCATTAAAATTAATGCATATGCGGTGAAAGACGGGGTTTGGAAATATTATTTACCGGGATCTTCTTCTTTAATAAGAACAGAAACCTACAGTTATGATGCCATCGTAAAGCCAAAGCCCGTTGGTGTGCATCAAAAAGACACTTCAGCAAACACAATCAATAAAAATACATTATTGCAGGATAGTTTACCAAAAGAAAAAGTAAACACCGGTAATAAACCAAAAGAAATTTTACAATTCGAAAAAAAGAACCAGCATCGAAAAAAAGTGAAAGTACGGGATGGAACAACAGGTAATTAAATACTACCTTTTATTATTTTGCAAGGGTTGGCATGCAATTTTTTTCAGTTGACTTTGATTGTTTTGAGGGGATTTTTTTTTATAAATATTGATAGTGTGAAAACATATAAATTTTAGGTTGTATTACACCTGCACACATGCAATTAGCTATTTGGAATAAATGAAGATTGGTGTTAGTAGCTGCAAGCTACAAAAAAGTACGCGTAGGCTCAGTCATACGAAGATTGAAAATATTTAGGTTGCTGCTGTGCTGGTATTTTATAATGTCCTGCCCGGAGCCGCCACCGATTGAAAAACTGCTGATGAAGATAACAACAAAAGCTGATAGAATCCCGTCGGCTGGATATGGGCTGATAGCGATATGAAGCTGAGAATATATTCGTCTGCCAGCATAGCAGCAAACTTCCTGTTATGTGTTCGCCCTTCGTCTTGGTAACTCGAATTGAAAGTTTGTGTCCACCGTGGGATTGCTTACAACGGTTCGCAAATTGCCGAAGGTGGCGTTTAGTTTCACGTCATTGTCCCCGATTGAAAAACTTACCCGTCTATTGGCTCTAATACTCACTATATTTTTTGTAATATTTTTTGAACCCAAACAAACGAGCTACGCCACCTAATACGAAACTCATTATTTTTTGGGCAGGAATTGGTGGTCCTGAAATATAAATTTCGTATGTGTTGCTCATAGCCATTACCTGCAGGAACTTTGGAGAACCGTCCGCTTTAGTTTTGCCATCGTTAGCCAGTCCAAAAAACTGCTCAAAAAATATTTCTGTTTTCAGTGCCGGTTCAAATTTTATTTTCATTTTTACAGTCGTGTCGGGCGAATTGTTCCACCATTGGTGTGGTTGCCCTTTAGGAACAACTATTTTGTCTGACGCGCTTAAATGCTTGGTTTCTCCATTCAATTCAAGTCGAAGAGAGCCTGATAGTATTTCAAAATGCTCATTTTGCGAAGGGTGAATATGCCTCACGGGAACATAGCCTTTTGGCGCAACATCAAACTCAAATAAAATGTATTTACCATTGGTGTCGGCACTTGTTTCAACCCAGGTAATTTTTTCACCAGTAATTTTGTTTGTGATTGTTTTTCCTTTTTTCATATTGATGTGTTGTTATTTCTGTTTGGTAACGTTAAGCGATTGTTTGTTCGTTATATTTTTCTTAAAAGTTCGTGTGGGGCTGTCCCACGAAAAGGTTGTCAACCTGAACGCTGTCCGAGAATAAATGTCTGTCCATCCACAATTTTATAAACACAATGCCGTGGGCCGCCCTACTTCTGTTCCGCGAAAGTTCCTTTAAAAAGTAATATGCTTTGCAATAGTTTCCAGAAAGAAAAAATAAAATACTGCAAATGCCTTCACACGACTTTTTAAAAGCGAAAACGATGTTACAAAAATCATTTTCCGCCTTTTATCCTTTTGCCATTATACCAAGTTGAGCCATTCCATACAATGATAGCAACACCCTCATCGTTCGATTTACCAATTTTCCAATTCTTTCCTTCCTGGGCCTTCATCAATTCAATCGGATAATCGCTATCACCGGTTAATCTCCAACTCCCTTTAATAATCTTACCATCCCAACTGCTGTTCCAGGTGTAGCTACCGTTTCCATCAATTCTTATACTTCCCGGAAGTACTCCGGTACCTGCTGAAGTTCGGAGTACCTCAGTTTTGTTTGTATAATCTGGCACAGTGTAGGAAGTACCGGGAACCCAATAATTATATAAACCAAAGAAATAACTCACTTCCTGCTTTCCATCTCGTGCTACCTGCCCCTGCTTTTTACCTGTTGGTTTTATTTCCTGCCCTTTATAAACCTCTATTTCTTTCGCCTTATAGGGTTTTATTTCCTGGGCATTAGCGCTAATAGAAGAAAAGATTGTGAATGCCAATGATAGTACAACTGATGTTTTATTTAGTGTCGACATAAGTGAATTTTATTTTGACTTGTCCTAAAAAAAGTTTACACATTTTGGTTAATAATACTACTACAAGTTTACATAAAATATGTGTTAATACCTATGAGCTTACTGATAAAACCAAGAAGTTTAATAGCTGCATCAGGTGGATTTTTGGCAATGATCTCGTTACGGTAATTGTTCATGAGCACACTCATATACAGTATGGACTTCAGGTTCATTTTAAAATCTTTTGTTCTGTTGTCCGTAAGCTTGTCAAGCACTTTGCAAACGTCTTCAAAATAATTTTCCATTCTAAGAGCAGGCTGGTGCGTATTGTAAACCGTCACAATTTTCTCAGTCGGGTTCCTGAAGGCATGAGTCACTCCTTTGGGAACCGTGAGTTTGTCACCCTTACTTGCAGGCAGCCATTTGTCTTTTAGAAAAAATTCCATCTCACCTTCCAGCACTTCATAGGTTTCAATGGCGTGAGGATGCGTATGCACCAGCGGGCCTTTCATGTTGCACTTTGGTAATAATTCCCAATGCAAGTCTAATGACTTTCCTCCTGTGTCAGAACCAGCTTGCAAAACGGTAAACTTCATACCAACCGGTGTCATGTCAAGCACTTGATTTTTTGTAGCCATGTCTGATAAAGTTACTTTGTAGTACTGTACGATTGCTTGCCGCTAACGAACAGGTATTGTCGAAGTGCAGGAAATAGAAGAATTCCGTCCGCCCCGGTTAACTGCAGCTGAATAAAGATAAAAAAGTTGTTGATAAGAACTAAGACTAAATTACTAACGTCAAGCTGATATGAAGCTAAATTGAAAAATAACAGTTGAAACAGGGCTTCCGTCAGCCTGCACTGGCGTTTTTATTGACAGTCAATTGATTTACAATTTTCCATAATGAAGTGCAATTACACCACTCGCAAAAGTTTTAGACTCTATGAATTTCAATTTAGTAGTCCCAGTTATATCTTTAAATAGCGGCATGCCTTTTCCTAATATTATTGGATTAACAAAAAGCCAAAACTCGTCAATTAATCCTTCATTTAATAACGATTGTGAAGCACTAGGACTTCCAAATATTAAAATATTTTTCCCCTCCTGTTGCTTTAATTTATTGATGTTGTCCGAGAGTTGGTCGCCAATAACTTTGGTATTGTGAAGTCCAGTTTCATAAATAGTTTTAGATAATACAACTTTTGAAACTTTATTATACCAATTTGAATGCTCTATGTCATGTTTTGTTGCGTTTAGTTGTTCGCCTGCTTTTGGCCAATAGCTTTGCATCATTTCATAAGTCACCCGGCCATAGAGTGCTGTGTCTGCTTGTGCTGTCATTGTTGCAACAAAATCAAACATTTTGTCATCTAAATTTATCCAATCCATTTCTCCGTTAAGTCCTGCTACAAAACCGTCAAGTGAAGTGTGCATAAAGAAAATTAAGTTTCTCATTAAATACATTTATTAATTAATAATTTTTTGTCTGTCAAAGCTTTTATAGTGTTGAACTACGCTTGCAGGCAACGTCAACACATTGGCGATGACATGGAATTCAATGTACCTTTCGCCGGAACAGAAGCCGAATAAAGAACTAAAGTACAGAATAAGAACCAAAGTTCAACAGAGAGTTTTCAGCCGGAACAGAAGCCGGATAGCGAACAAAAAGCTGACGAAATGCACGTCAGCCCTGCTATCGTCAAGTCTCCATGTAACCTAAAAAGCTCGTTAAAGAAGCTGTTGAGGCAGTTAAGGTAGCAGTCAATCAAAAATTGCTGCAGTAACTTTTAATTTCATTACCCAAAGCCGACCGGGTATTCTTTCGTCATCGTAAGAGAATCTGGAAAGATTTGACTCGTTGCAAAAACAGAATCAAAGGTATGCTTGCATTTAGCGGTATGGATATTCCTGAACAATATGACAATGCAAGCTGGAGCCATAATTTTATTAACTGGCTAAAAGCTTTGGACTGCAAACAACAAAGCCGCAGAAGGGCACTTGATTATATGATTTCGCAAATGGAGTATTTACGAAAAGAACTTTTATCAATCAGCAATGGCACTGTATTTCCAGGAACAAATAAAACGAAAGGATAGTAAAATTGTAATCATAAAAATTGTAAGAATACTTTTCAACAGGATCCGCTTTGTGCTAATCAACCAACAATCTTATGAATTTGGAATTGTAAAATATTCATGAACCCTGACTACTAAACATGAGGTGTAAGCAATTTACTGCGGCAAGTCTGTAGCAGGGTTTATTTATTTAAAAAAAATAACAAAAACAATAATATTCACAACATGCCAAAAAAATAACCGACAGGCTACCTTAGGTACATAGGATACATTTGTTGGCTGCCTTAATTCTATTTCAATTTATAGCTTGATAATTCCCAAATGCCGTTTCCCGGCAGTGGTCCTAAGCTGTATTCATTTTGATAGAACTTTGTCATTCCAATATTTGGCGTTAACCAAATAGTGTCTTTGGTGAACGAATTAACAACGTAACCAACCGTTTTTGATAATTGGAAAGTATTATCAAATGTGCCTGCTGGAACTGTTAAGTTGCTTTCATTTAAGACTTTTGTTGTGTCACCAAAAAATTTGTCTGTAAACCATTTGTTGTTTACTTGCAAAGGAAAAATATATCTGCGTTTTTCGTCGGGCATTGGGGTTGTACAAGTTAAACATGGTACTCCATAGAAAACTGCCTTTTGTTCGTCAACAACTACGAAAGAACTATCCAGTAAATATTCTTGATTTGTTGCATCTTGTAAAGTGCTTGTCCAAATTGTTGCGCTTTGTCCATCTGGAAGTGTCCCAGTTCCAACAATGTCAACGAAAATGTATTGTTCGCTATTAGAGCCGTCATTGTACTTATAAACCCAATAATTACCTACCTCATTAGGGAAAACTTGATTTGAAGGTGTGTTTGAAGGCGGATTATTTTCTTTATCGCATGATGCGATGAAAAGCAGAAAGAAAAAAGTGAAGTAAGATTTCATAATCTATCTTTTTAAAAGATGACAATTTTATCCACCGAAACAGTGCAAAGATCATGGCAGACAAAGGTTTCGGGCTTTGCGTTGGTGGGCTTTTGAAACCGAAAACTGTCTGCCAGCATCAACGTTTATTAATTGCTCAATGTTTCTATTCCCACTGTCCGCCCACTAACGCAAAACCCGTCGCCTGCTGGCCTTATTGGTAAGCCATTGTCTTTACTTTTGTCGAACCCATTTTAACCTGCGATTTCCATTTAGAATTTTCAGTATTAATGTGTCGCCGCTAAAAGTAAATGCCCGTTTGACGTCTGCCCCCCAAACCGAAGGAATAGAACTTGTTATACGTTTATGCGTAACAATGTTTGCGGTGTCGTCAATACTGTAATTTGCTACATAAACATAACTTGATGAAAATTCAACAACTGCTGCTTTGAGGTCTGGTAAAGACATTGAATCTACTTTCTGCTTAACAAAGTTTTCATTTATTGATTCAACCTCAGTAAACCATTTAAAATCTTTGTATCCTTTTGGTGTTATTTGAACTGCCATGTGTCCTAATCCGTCATATACAATATAACTGTCTCCACCTTTTGCCCAACTATCTTCATGCCATGTACCTGTTGAGTCTTGATTTTCCATTATCAATAATTTGTACATTCCTGCTAAGGATACTTTTTTGGAATTTTTTGATTGATTTGAACAACTTGTCAAAAACAATATAGTTACAAATAATATTGTTAGACACTTAATATTTTTAGGCTCTGGAATTGTCATAATGAATTATGGTTTGTCAAAATTACTATTTGAATTCCGTCCCCCCCGGCTAACTGCTGCTGAATAAAGATAAAAAAGTTGATGATAAGAACTAATGCTAAATTACTAACGTCAGGCTGGATATGCAGCCCAACAGAGTTATTACAACAGTTAAAACACGGCTTTCGTCAGCCTGCATTTTGGCAATACCCCTGCTGTATGTTCGCCCTTCGTCTTGGTAACTTGAATTGAATGTCTGTGTCCACCGTGGCAGGGTGTGTCCCGGAAGCGTTGGAACAAGGCAGGCTCTTTTGCAAGGTTGGCTTCTGTGTGGTGGCTTTGTGTGTCTTGCAAATGTGCCTGACTTGGTGTGTAGGGTCAAACAATTTGTTCTTCCAGTAAGTCTTTCCAGATTGCGAATCCCTTTTTATTGTCAGAATAATCATGCATTATCCGATGGAAACCAGTCGGTTGCCTTTCAAGGAAAACCTGTCTGCCTTTATTTCTGATGATGCTTAATTGGTCGTCAATTTCTTTCAATTTCATTTTAAGTGTCGGTTTGTCTTTAGGAAAATGCCACAAGTAAGTTGCTTCTTCCGTGTCCAATGTCTCCAAAACAATGTGAAACTGTTCTTTTCCTGACAATAGAAATACAAACGAAAATGGACTTAATACAAAACGAATTTTCAAAGTGCTTCTATCGTGTCGTTGTGCTAAGAACTGCAACTGCCTATAATGCTTGTAATTTTCTTTCTTCAATATATTTTCAAGCAATTCTTCGCCTGAACTGTAAAGCGAATTGCTGTTCTGCCCCTGTATTTGATTGATGTCTAAAAGGTTCTCTGATTGCTGCAATGGTTTTCCAATAATATTTTTTGAAACGAAACTGAATTTCACACCTTCAATCACCTCTCGATTTATTTTGTCAATATCATTTGATGTTGCCAATTGAGAAACCAGTTTGCCGTCATCAAACTCTGCACAAATTTGAATCTTCACATTCTTTGATTTAAGTGCTTTTGCAAAGTAGGGTTTCAAAACTTCAAACTCCGGTCTTATTTCAAGATTCTCAATTTCAAATTCAAGTTCGGTTTTCAATTCGGGAATTATATGTTTGAACAAAACACTGCAATAACGAAATTCAAGTTCTCCAATCAGGATTTTTATTTCTTTATCAATGGTAATGATATTTGAGTGTTTAACTTCTTCTTTTGGTTCATCAAATAATGTTGCCTGTCTATCAATCTTCCTGTAAAAAGTGTTTCGTTTTAGAAATAGTTTGTTCAAATAGTCAATTTTAATATCACGGTAATCATAAATAGCCGGCGTGACTTCTGAACGTTGAACTCTGCCAATGTATTGAATCAACTTTCCCTCAAATGAAAACGGATATACAAGAAACAAACAGTTGGCGTTTTGTAAGTCAGTTCCTTCACCAAAGAATTGTCCTGTAGTAATGAGAACTTGGTAATTACCGCCTTTCAGCATTTTCCATTTAGAATTTCTGTTGGCTTCTGAATCATCACCACTCAATGTTATCGTCTCATAAGATTGTTTCAAATACTGGTTTAGAGAATCAATGTGTTCCTTTCTTTCAGTGATTATCACAGCTCTTTTGCCTTTTTTCAATTCAGCATTTACATCATTCAGAATTAACTTGTTTCTTGCTGAATCGTGAATTAGAATTTTGGAAAGAGTTTCAAACGGGTCTGTTTTGGAGTTGAAAGGAATATCAAGTTCAGAATTTCTAATGATAATTTTGGCTTGCTGTGAATTGCTGATTTCACTGGATTTTATTTCAGTAATAACTTCTCCTAAATAAATGAAAATAAGTTTGCCGTCATTGTATTTTCTGAATGGCGTTGCGGTTAACCCGTAGAGATAAAATGTTTTAAGTTTCGCTACTGTATTTCTGAATGTTTCTGCCGGAATGTGATGACATTCATCAATGACTATAGTTCCAAAATTGTTTTTCAGAACCTCACTATTCCTCTTTTCAATTTCCTTTGTTAAACTTTGAATTGTAGCAACTGTGATTTTATTTCCAATCTTACTTTTTCCTTGCCCTATTTTTCCTATTTCGGTTTTGGGAATCCCAAGAAAAGTTTCAATCCTTTCTATCCATTGCTCAACCAATTGTTTCCTGTGAACGATGATTAAAGCAGGTTGCTGTTTATCCGAAATTATTTTTAATGCAACAATTGTTTTTCCAGAACCGGGTGGAGCTACAATTACCCCTAAATCTTTCTTAGTAATTGATTCTACAACTGTTTGCTGATGGTCTCTTAGCTGGGCATTGAATAAATACGGTATTGATTTATGCTTTTTTCTGTCATCAATGAAATCATGTTCAATTTTATTCTCTCTGCAGTAGCGAATTAATTTTCCTATGAAACCTCTTGGAACTATAACTTCGGTTTCCGCTTCTTCCACAAATTTGAAATAACGTTCTGTGCCGAAAGTACTCTTGCCTATTTTCTTTTTGATGATAAACTCTGTACTTGCAAAATTTAATTCTTCTTTCAGAAAATTTATTAATGGAGTTATCATTCCTTCACGACTGATTCTTGCTTCGTTACATAATGTAATGATTAATTTTCCATTGCTTGCTTTTGGTGGAGTGGAAATAGTGAGCGTTGAAACTGATTGATAATGTTTGTTTAATTCTGAAATGGAAACCCTCTTGATGTTTTTCAGGAATTCAAACTGTTCTTTTATTGGTTGTAAAGTTTCTGCATCAATAAAACAACTATTTCCTTGTTCCAATGTTTTTTTGAATAGCGGCAATGCAATTAAATTTCCTAAGCCTTTCCTAGAATGAAAATCCTGATTGGGAAATAAACGGTCAAAACTTGAACCCTTGTCAAATATTGAGAATGCTCCCGATTGTTCAAGAATGGAAATGAAAATCTTCCTGCTCCTGATTGCAGGGTAGGGATGTTCAAAAAAAATCCATACATGTCCGCCTTTGCCTGAACGAGAACGTTCCAAATATGCAGGTATTCCTTTTTCGTTACATACTTTGAGAAATTTTCTTGAATCATGAACCCAATTGTCCTCATCAAAGTCTGCTGCAAGAAACCATGAAGTATTATCAGGCAGTAACGGATAGATTCCGATATATTGCTCTCCTTTTAAATGTTTGGCAATTTCATCATCAGTAAGTCTTAGGTATGTTTTATCTGTATAGTTTTGAAAAGTCCCGCCCTTCATTTTGTGAGCCCGGTATCTGTAGGGGTCGAAATGATATGCAGGCATATAGCCGCTTTTATCAGCTTTTTCCCATCGAATGGCAAATACATCCTCCCGGCCCCTGAAGACCGATTTAAATAATTGTATCTGATTTGCGGAGTTCTCATTCATTGCTGTTTCCCTTAAAAAACCGGCCAATTCCCGGCCAATTAGCGGCCAATACGGCCAATTAGCGGCCAATTATTCTTTTAACTCATACTTGCTTCCCCTTCCTTTTGAACCGGTTTGTTTTATTAGCTCTTTACCAATCAAGTCCTTCAATTCTTCAGTAGCCAGTGTCTTAGCAACTGCATTTATTTCCTGATATTTTGAATTGGTAATACTGCCGTGTTCAACAACATACAATATCGCTTTTACCTGTCGCTCATTCAATCCTAATATTTGTAGCTGGTATTTACTGTATTTATTTTTAAAGAGGGTTACCAATATGCCGCCATCCTGTTCAATAATTTCAGGGTCAGGTAATCCTGCTTCTTTGCAGGTACTGATAATCTTTAATGTTCCGCTTCTCCAAGCATCAATGTAGCCGCCCTTAAAACATACATCGGCGATTAATAAATTTCTTGGCCTTGATGGATGCTGCCGTTTGAGGGAATCCAAACTGATACCGGCAGGCAATTCGCCTTCATTCCAGATATTAAAGTGGTTGTCGAACATACGCATCTGCACAACAGATGAACCTAAGTAATTTCTATGCACTAATGCATTGAGCAACATTTCACGGAGTGCTGCGATAGGATATTCACCTTTCTCAATTCTTTGTATGCCTTCAAACGAAATAGCACGGGTTAGAAACTTCCGGTTTAATTGCTCCAGCACTTCTTTTAGTAAATAAACAATATTGCCTTCAACTGTCTCCTGGAATCTCAGGTCGCTGCTGTCTTTACCGAAGCGGCCAATTTTTACAACGCAATTATTGAAAAATTTTGCCGGGTTCTTTCCAAACAAAACAATGGCTGCCCTTTTAATGTTACCATTATCATCTGTCAGGCGGAGCTTGGCAATCAAATCTGCTTTGCTTAATCCCTCCACATCTGAAATCCTTCCAGCATGAAGTGAAGCTGCTATGTATGATTTTAAACTGGCATCATCAATGTCATCAAGTGTGGCTGTTGGCTCCGCAACTTCATCCCATGTCTTACCACTTTTACGAAGTAAATAATCGGTAAGTGCTGCACCAATCAATTCTTGTTTGGTGCTTCCGCTGCGGTAGTAATACCTGCCACGCAAAGAAATGGGTACTGCATAAGGCTGCGTAATTATTTCAAGGTAGTACAAACCTTTTTCTTCATGCAGATTTATATCAAGTAAAATCCCCATCAGGTCTTTTGCCTTGTTAGGTATTTCATCCATCAGTTTTTTGTAATCACTAATGCCGACTACTTTGCCATTATCATCTTTACCAATGACTATTGCACCACCTTGTGCATTGGCAAAACCACAAACCCATTTCAGGTAGTCATCATGCCAACTTTGTTTATATTCTATATTTTGTTGTTCGGGCATTCTGTTGATTAAATTTTCTTTTTTAATTTATCAGATACAACTTTTTTAACTTCATTTACATTTTTTTTCGCTTCGGTAAAATATTCTTTCTTCAATTCAATTCCCAAATATTTTCTTCCGTTTAACGAGGCTGCAACTGCTGTCGTTCCTGAGCCAAGAAATGGGGAGCCTTCACTGGCATATCTATGAGTTGAAATTTGCAACAAAATTTTCTGGCTCATCAGGTGTCAAAATTATTTTTTTTATCTATTGTCTTAATCAAAACAGTTTTGTTTCTTCTTTGCATACCAAGTCATACTACCAATTTTCGTATTTGCAAATTTCCCAAAATACCCAAATAGTCCACCAACTCCAAATGTCCTAACAGCCCAACCAATTTTTTCTTTGTCTAAATACTCTACACTTTTAATTTGGTTTCTGTCAATTTTAACGTCTGATAAAAGTCTATGAATAATCAATTGGTCAGTCGAAAGTTTATAGTCAATTGGTCTAAATGCGAATGCAATAAAATATATCAATAGTAATGCAGCAGTCGTGTAAATTGGAATTGCTCTACCTGTGTCTTTGAATATTGAGTATTGCCCAAAAATTATAAATGCAAATAATAGAGTTACTCCAATTGTGACTCCTTTTGCTAAATTGTCTAACGATGTTTTGTATGTCATTATTTGAAATTTTAGAGTGTTGAAAAATGCTTGCAGACAACGGTTTAGGGCTTTGCGTTCGGGCGGGTTTCCGGGCACAAAGTTTCAATTTATTACTAAAGTTTAATCGAAGCACAAAGCTCCAAGTTTGCACGTCAGCCCGCCTGACGCAAAACCCGTTAGCCGTTCGGTTTTATAATTTGTCTGTCAATTCTTGAATGATTTGTTGTTTCAATTTCTTTTTAATTTCAGGTGCTTCAAGTTGTAAATATTCAAGACCGACAAATGAATTTCCTTGTTTTCTATTTTGTCGTGGTTCAATGCTTTCAATAAGAATTGCCTCTAAAATGTCGCCCAAATTTTGAATTGTAAAGTCTTTGAATTTTACACCTAAATTTAGTTTTGCGTCCTCTGTCACTGGATAAAAACCGAACCAACTAAACCTGTCCCAGCGTCCAGCAAGTCTGTCTGTCGTGTGGTCTTTTAGTCTTTTGCCAAGAGACTGTTCAATTGCTTGGCCAACATAAACTGTTTCCCTGCTGTCATGCAATAAATAAATACCAATTTGGTCTTTAAAGTTTACTTCGGTCGCACCGATTTGTTGAATGCCCAATAAGTCTGGTTGTGATTTCCAATAAACAAGATTTCTGTTCCAGTAAATTCCAAAAGCATTTATGATTTTATGGCTGTCTTTAGTTACAATTTTGTCGTTTACAATTTCAGGTTCGCTGTCGTCAATGTCATTGTCGTCAGGTTGATTTAAAAACTTGCGTAAGATGTAATAACCTTTGGCTGTTTTTGCAAAGATTGATTTCTCTTTCTTTGTGTTAATGTCAGTTGTAAGGTTTGCACTTACCGTGTCTTGCGGTGTTGCTCCCAATGATTTTCTGTAACCTCTTTCAGCAATAAGTTCAGCAATTTCTGTGTAGTGAAGTTGTTTCTTTTCTTCATTCAACACTTTTTTAATTGCTTCTTTCCATTTTAATTCAGCCATATTTTCTGTCTATTGAATTTTGTTGTTAAGTGTCGTCCTAAACTGACCGCTAACGTTCACGCATTTGCAGCTATTTTTTTATAAACTCTGCAACGATTTCAAATTTTTTCTGTCCAATCTGAACTCCTGATGATCTGGTAGAGTTATTAAGATCATGGTTGTCAAGTAATATATATCCAAAATGAGTACAACCTATCTTTCTTTGTTCACCTGGAAATAATGTATATAATAATGTATTTGAAGTAGTGTCGTCATTTGTCAAAGTAGTAATTTTTACTGTAAAAGTTTTGCTCTTCGATGATGATGTATTTGTTAATACTACTTCTTTAGGTACGACTTTCATTTGGTTTATTAAACTGTCAGCCGTTTTTTTATTTTTGAATTCTGTCTCTTGAATTTCCATGTTATTTCCCCCAATTGAAATATCTATTGGCATACTTCTTTTTGTCCATATATAATCCACATTATCACAAGTATTGTTTATGTCCTTAAAGGTAAGTTTGCCGTCTTTACAACTTATAAAAAAAATAAAAAAAGCTAAATATAAATATTTCATATTGAATAGATTTAGTTGCAAATAACGTTCAGGTATTGCTGCAGGTGGGGATTTTATAATGTCCTGCCCGGAACTGAAGTTAAATAGAAATACAAATGTTTAATGTTTTAAAAAAAAGCCGACCTGCGTTTCGTCTGATGGAACAACTGCCCAGTAGCCATATGCTGCTGATAATTATTCTGTCAAGCCGCTATGACTCCAAACCCATGTTGGCAGTAGCCTTAGTCATGTCAACGGAAATGATTGAAAAACTAAAGAAACTGCGTCCTTTGTCGCCCACCGTTAACCAAAAGTATGTGGATGTCAGTTTAAAAATTCTTGATGCAGCCAAAGTTCTGCACCAAACGTACACTCTGGAAGAACTGCATGATTTCGTGTTTTTCAAAGAAGTCCCACAACGCAAGATTAGTCCAGAGCGGCTAACTACTCACTTGTGGGAAATTGTCAAAGAACATTGGTCGGCGACAAAAGCCGAAGGTGAACTTGCTGAAATTTTGGTCAGTCCAGCCTTTCAACAAAAACTCCAATCTGGCAGTTGTAGTCAGTAGGGTCAGATGGCGAAAGCATGTTGATGCCGTAGCCGTGCCCCATTTCATACAGATGCTCTTCCAGTTTGAAATTGATGTTAACCACTTTGCATTTATGTCCCTCAAGGGTTACGATGTCGCCAACAGAAATGAATTGAGAGTTGTCCCACTCTTGCCGCTTAATGTTCAGCAAGTCGTCAAGGTCCTGACGATTGTAGATGTAGCAAATTTCACGTTTGTTGTCGCCGTGATACTTAAAGAGCATTCGTGCAAAGAAGCGTTCTCGCTTTGGTTGTGTCATAAAAGAAATGTTTGTATGGAATTTGCCGAAAGGTTACTGCCAACGGTTCTGAGCTTTGCGAAGTGGCGGATTTTTAGCACTAATGTTTATTAGAATTCCGAATGTTGAGCCTTGCACAAAACTGTCATAGAAGCACGTCAGCCGCCATTTTGCAAAACCCATGTTACAAGCTGGCCTTCTGTCCACCGAGTAGTTGAAACGCTTTGCTGTCAATGGTTTTGGTGTCTGTTTAGAAACTGATTTTTGTCTGTCGTTGTTCTGTGCGTTTGCGTATTTTTTATTTTCAGAAGGGTCGGGAAATTTTTTTAATTCAATTTTTTCAGGGTGGGGCAGGCACACTCTTTGCCAAGTTTTGGCTTGCGGGTCGGCTGGTGCGACTTGGCAATGTGTGTGACTGCTGCGTGGGTTCATTACTGTCTGTTTTTCTTAAAGTTTTCTGCTTGCTCAAATATCTCTACATACACTTCATCTCTCTCCACTGGTGGATAGCCGAACTCATCTAAAATCAAAATCAACTCCACTTTCAAGGCTGATTTTATGTCGTCACGTTTATTCCAGTCAGGGAATTTGGCTTGGCTGTCAACAATGAGTTTTACGGCTTTGGATAAGTCAATGAGTTTGTCGTCAGGGTAGGTGAAGTCGTATTTTTTGCAAAGCTCTTTTAATATGTCGTAAAAGGCTTTTTCTTCAAAGTCAATTCCTAATTCGTCACCTGTTTTAAATTCTTTGTGAACGTCCCAAATAAGGTTTGTCAAGGCTTCTGCCATTTCCTCATATACTTCGCTTCTCAAAATGTCGTTTGCGTCACGGTTGTTGTAGCGTTCAACGATGGCTTGCATTTTCTTGGTGAAGTCAATGCCTTTTACTTTGTTTACTTTTCTGATTTCTCCAATAACTTTAGCAAGTAGCTGTTGAAGCAATTTGATTTTCGTGTTCGGCAGTTGGATTTTATCAATCTTAGCCAAATAGTCTTCATCAAAAATGTCTTGTTCGCTTTCTCCTTCTTCTCCAAGTTTGAAAATTTCTTCTACTCCATCACTTTGCAAAGCATCTTTTATCATTTCCCTTACTCTTACGTTCATCTGTGCTGTGTCAGGGGCATTGCCTTTGGTCAACTTGAAAACAATGGAACGAACTGCCAAATAGAAATGGGTGTAATCTCTTTCGGTTTGGGTCAGTTTTTCGCTTCCTGCACAAATATCATAAGCGGCTTTCAGTCGCTTCACCAAGCCCATAAATCGGGTTTCCATTTCTTTGGTTTGCTGCACAAACTCCGCAGCCATATTTAAGGTGTTGAGTTGCTCTATGGTGCTGCCTTTGAAATACTTTGTATTGTCAAACTTGTGCATCAGTTTAGCCAATAAATCCAAGTGGTCTTTTACCACTACCAACGATTGGTCAATGTCTTCAAAATTATCTTCATCGCCTTTGTTGTATTTGGCAAGGGCAAGATTCATTTGTTTTTTGATACCAATGTAGTCCACCACCAAACCTTTGTTCTTGCCTTCAAACTTGCGGTTTACCCGTGAAATAGTCTGAATTAAATTATGTTGCTGGATCGGCTTGTCAATGTAAATGCTATCTAAGAACGGAACATCAAAACCTGTGAGCCACATATCCACCACAATGGCGATTTTGAAATTGGATTTCGGATTCTTGAATTGTCGGTCAAGTTCTTTTCGGTCATCAGAAGTGCCCAATAAATCCCAAAGTTCTTTTGGGTCGTCTTTGCCTCTTGTCATTACTAACTTAATGCGTTCAATCGGCTTAAGTTCCCGCTTGTCTTTGTCGGTTAATTCTGCACCTTCTTCCGCTTCTCTTATTTCGTTCCATTCTGGTCTAAGGGCAATGATGTTTTTGTAAAGTTCATACGCAATTTCACGGCTGCTGCTCACAAACATTGCTTTTCCTTTTACGGTGGCACCCTCTGAAATTCTGTTTTCGTAATGGGTTACAAAGTCACTGGCAACTTCTTTCAAGCGGTCAGGGTCGCCAAGTATGGCATACATATTTGCCGTTTCCTGTTTGCTTTTGTCAATCTGATATTCGTTGGCTCCCAACTCGGCTGCTTCTTCATAGTATTGCTCAATCTTTTCCAGTTCACCGTTTTTCAAAGCTACTTTTGCGGCTCTGCCTTCATACACAATCCTTACGGTGATTTCATCCTTCACCGATTCTGTCATGGTGTAGGCATCTACTACTTTACCAAACACATCAAGCGTTGCATCAATAGGTCTTCCTGTAAAACCTACATAGGTTGCGTTGGGTAACGAATCGTGCAGGTATTTGGCAAAGCCAAAAGATTTCTTAACTCCGCTTTCGGTTACTTTTATTTTTTGGTCAAGGTTTACCTGACTTCTGTGTGCTTCGTCCGAAATGCAAATCACATTTTCCCTTTCGGTAAGCAGTTGGGTATCTTCTGTAAACTTGTGAATGGTGGTCAGGAAAACGCCACCGCTTTGTCTGCCTTGTAGTTTGGCTCTCAGGTCGGCTCGGCTTTCCACACTTTCCACGGTGTTGTCGCCAATAAATCCTTTGGCATTGATGAACTGTGTCGACAATTGGTCGTCTAAATCTGTTCGGTCGGTAATCAAAACTATAGTGGGACTTTCAAAGTATTCACTTTTCATCAATAACCTTGTCAGGTAAAGCATCGTGAAACTCTTTCCGCAACCTGTGGCACCAAAATAAGTTCCGCCTTTTCCGTCTCCTTCGGGTTTTTGGGCTTTTTTGATGTTTTCATACAAAGCTCTTGCAGCGTAATACTGCGGATAACGGCAAACGATTTTTTCTTCCTTTTTGCTGTTGTCGGGTATGTAAATGAAGTTGCGAATAATGTCACGCAAACGGTTTTTATTGAACATTCCCTGAACCAGCGTAAACATTGAATCTATGCCGTCAACGTCCTTGGCTAGCCCCGCCACTCTACGCCAGGCATAGAAAAATTCGTAAGGGGCAAAGAACGAACCTGCTTTGTTGTTTACGCCATCACTGATTACACAAAAAGCATTGTATTTGAAAAATTCGGGAATATCTCTGCGGTAACGAACCGTTAATTGTTTGAAAGCATCATAAATGGTGGCTTCTTCCCGAATGGCACTTTTGAACTCAAATACCACCAAAGGCAAACCATTGATGTAAATAATGCCGTCAGGGATTCGTTTTTCATTGCCAATGATTTCCAACTGATTCACAAACTTGTAAATATTCGTATCTGCTGGATATTGTTCTTCGGGTTCGGCTGCTATGGAAATTACTTCGTCTTCGTTGGGTTGGCGGTGTTTGTTGAGCCCTGCATAATTGAGAAGCTGAATGTAAATGTCTTTTTGGTTGCGGTCTTCTCGTTTCAGAATAAAACCGTCCGCAAGCATTCTCAAAAAGGTTTTGTTGCTTTCGTATAGGTCTGATGATGGAAGCGATTTGAGTTGAAGAATAATTGAATTGGTTTCATTGAGTGTAATACCCTGCGGTGCATATTGCATTAAAAGAAAATTTCTCAAATCGTCCTCAATCAATACTTCATCGGGCTTTCGGGCAATGGTAATGCCCAAATGGTGGGGAAATCCTTCTTGCCCCAACAACTCGGTAAACGCCTTTTCTAATTTTTCTTCGGTAAATCTCATTTTTTAGGCTTCTTCAATTTTTTTATGTCTTCTTCCAGTTCTTTCAGGCTTTGCTCTTTCTCTAACGCCTTTTGTACAAGTTGGTATTTTTCAAATTCTTCACCCGATTTTTCCAATGCCATTTCGTGGCTTATTTTTCCGGCATGGGTCAATAATTCCCTGCCGTTTAGTTGCAGAATAGTATCCAAACGCTCAATCCAATCTTTCATATACATAGGGATGCGTTGCTGTGCCATGGTTTCAGCAAAGGCAAGGTATTGTTCCACTAAAAGCCCAAGGAGTTTTATTTCATCTTCGTTCAGGTAGTTTTTAGCAATGCTTACGTCAGTTTTTTTTATAGAAACGGTTCCTTTTTTATCATACGACTGCATACCCATCAACGGCAGGGTAGCGCCTGCCCTACGATATACCAACTCGGCTGCTGTTTGCTGGCTGATGGCCCACAGGAGTTTGTTTTGCACCACTTTAAAAAACTCAATGGTCTTTTCATCTTTTGGGTCGTAATCAATGCTGGTGGTGTAGATGTCTTTGATTTTCTGATAAAAAAAGCGTTCCGAAAGGCGTATTTCCCGAATGCGTTCCTGCAGTTCGTTGAAATAATTCATCGTATTGCCGCTCTTAAAGCGGTCGTCATTCAGGGTAAAACCTTTAATAATGTATTCTTTCAACCGTTGGGTAGCCCAAATGCGAAACTGTGTACCCTGGGGCGATTTTACCCGATAGCCAACGGAAATAATGACATCCAGATTGTAGTAAAACGGGGCTTTTTGCTGAAATTCGGAAATTCCGAATTTCTTCATTGTAGTGGTTTCTACCAGCTCGTTTTCCTCATAAATGTTTTTAATGTGCTCGTTGATGGTAGATTTTGCCTTACCAAACAAGGTTGCCATTTGGTCTTGGGTTAGCCAAACGGTTTCTTCTTCCAGCCGCACATCTATTTTGATGTTGCCTTCCTGGTTTTGGTATATGATGATTTCGCTGTTCATAATTGTTTATGGTTAATTATTAATGATAAATGTTTGATTTCTTTAACCATTAACCATTTATCATTAACCATTGTATTTGCCTTTTCTAATTTTTCTTCTGTGAATTTCATTGTCTAAACGTCATGGGAAAAATTATATAAATAATCCATCATTTCTCTTGCAAAACTCCTGATGTCTTCTTCATTGCTACTTGTGAAAATGTGATTATCACCATTTAATGTAGTTCGGAATTCATGAAATTTTGCTCTTACTACATCTTTATCTGAAAATATTTGATCTATCTTATCGCTAAGGTTTGAACAGGTAATTCCATTTTGCTCAAACTCTATCAATTTTCCTATATAAAAATGTGGGAAATATTGGCTTTCCAAAAAAGTCCTTAGATATGTCCTTATATCTTCTTCACTTTCCCTATTTATAAATCGATATATTTTTGAAACAACTCTTTCATAGGTCGTTTCGGTGAAGGTTTTACTTTCAATTCTTCTTAAAAAACTTGTCGAATCGTTTTGAGCAATCTCTATAAAAGAAATAGGGAAATCATCATTCATTGCCCTTTCAAGAAAATTTCTGATAAAGTGTGAATAATGAGTTAGTACAACAATTTGACTTACACTGCGCAGGGTTTCTTTGATTCTATTAATGGATTTTAAAATGCGATTATCATCAAAGCTTGTAACTGGGTCATCCAATACGATTATTGCTCTTTGTTTTTCATCTGGTGAAAGAAAATCCAATCTTGCCCAAAATAATGAAAGTGCCAAGGCACGCTTATCTGACTCACTAAATACCTTGGTAATATTAGAGTCATTAATTTCTACATTCTTGAATTTTACTTTTAGAAAATATACTGGTTGATGACCTCTATTGTCAGTACCCCTTTCAAGGGTAAAGTTTTCACTACCGAACTGCTTAAAGTGAAAATCAATTCGAGTATAGAATCTGTCAAGATATTGATTCTGATTGGCAGATAAAGCCTGTTCATTAGCAATTATTCTTGTCTCAATAACAGTGATTTCTCGTTGCTCCGCTTGATAAGAAACACAAGCATCATTTTGCTCAACTCTTGCAATTGCTCTTTTTTTAATCTCAATTTCTGTTTGAAGTTCAGAAATTTTTGTTCTTATCTGGGATAAGTCACGATATGGCTCTTTAAATAATTGAATTGCCTCTCTTATACTTTCAATGGTTTCCGCAATCGCTGATAAATTACTTTGGTAGCTAACATGACTTTCTAATAAGCCAGTAAAATCAATTGATTGAACAGGTTCATGTGGTTTTCTTTCTTTGATGTTAAAAGCTTGAATTACCTGTTGAGAATAGTGACTTGTAAGGTCATTAAGACCTGTTTCGTTTGCTGAATCTATTAACTCATTTAAACGAGTAACTAATGCAGTGAAATCCTCTGTATTTATTAACTGAGTATATTGTAACAATAAAGCCTGCTTTGCTATGACCAAATTTAATGAATTGTAGTTAAGTGCTCCCCACTGTCTTCTTAAGTTTTCAACTTTATTTTCAATATCGGAAATATACTCTCGGTATGCTTCATTAAAATATGAGTGGTAAGCATTAAGTAAATCAGTGGCGTTTTCTAAAGATTGACCACAGAATGAGCAATTATTAGAATCATTTTTTCGAGTGTCTAAACCCTCTTTAATCCATTGCGTGGCGTTTTCAGTTATTTCAAAATTATTTTCAATATGCTCTTGAAGTTTCGCAATTGCAGCAGAACTAATCTCGTTAAACTCACTCTCTAATAGAACATTTGTTTGGTTAGTTAAATCTTGGATATTATTTGTGGGAACAATAAACTGGGAAAAATCTTCAATTGATAATATTTCTGTAGGTCTCTGAAGTCTCTGCTGTTCTTGCCTTAATCTTTGTTCTAATTGAGATAATTGTTGCCTTTTATCTTCGATATTTATCGAGTTTGGGTCTGTAGTCAAAAATGGTGCATACTCTTGTTCTTGCTTTCCTCTTAAATACAATGGAAGCAAATTTGGAAGGTTGCTTTTTTTCTGTCTTAATACTCTTTTATCTTCTGCGATTTGGGTTGCAAGTTGAACTCCTTGTTGTCCAAGAATAAATCTTGTGAAATTTTCTTTATTCTGTCGTTCAATGGAAAGTCCTGTAAATAAATTTTTGTGAATAAAGTCTGAACCAAAAATATGTAGGTAATCATTTGAATGTACCTGTGTCCATGAAGTATTTGAAAAAATACATGGCACTTCATTAGTTGATTGATGTGGCCTGACTGATATTCGAACACCTTGATTTGAAGGAACATTAGGTATTGATTTTCGTGTTGTTATAAATGACGGGTCATTATCTTTGAGTGAAGTGAGTATGTCTGTTAAAGTTGATTTACCTCTTGTGTTAAGCCCGTATATAAAAGTGAGTTTCTCAAATTGAATTGAGCCACCATTATCAAATTCTCTGAAACTGCCAACATTGTTTATACTTATTATTCTCTTTATCATACGGCTAATTTTCAATGGTTTGCTTTTCCATCCTCTCCACCACACCCCGCATCAACACAGGGCAAAGCGGTTTGATGGTATTTTTCAATTGCTCATTGATTCGTTTGCGAGTTTCCAGTGTGTGGTAAATGGTTACGATGGCTTCCTGCACTTTGATGTCGGGAATAGGCAATTTTACATTGCACATATCAGCCCAATCAAAGGTTTCTCTTGCACTGCCCCAAGAATGAAATCTTGCGTATCGGTCAAATTCAGGACGTGTAAACCACAAATACAGATATTCAGGAAGTAGTTCAGTTGTTTTTGTTACCCTGAACACCGTATAAATTGCAGAAACGATGCAAGGTTCACTAGTATTCATTGCTAGGGCAATTTTGTCTCCACGTCTTGAAGTGTCTGCTACATATACAAATTCGCCTGTCCGAACTACTTTGTAATTGTGAAAGCTAAGTCCATTGGTATTTGCTTTGGTTTCAATCAAAACTTTATTTGTTGATACACCTTGCAGAAAAGTTACTTGCAAATCCGTATTCCTTTCATCCGACTGCTGAATATATTCTCCTAGCGTTTTCGGTGCTTCGGTTTTTATCAGGTTTTCAATGTAGGTGTCGCATATCAACTGCAAATCTGCCAAGCTGTTTTCGTAGGTTTTTTGGTTGTTGAGCAAACCTTGATACAATGCCACATACTTGCGTTGTTCGTCAATGTCGGGAATGGGGATTTCAATATCGCAAAGGCGTTCCCAATCTAAACCACCTCTGACACTCGAATCGCAATAAGTCCAAGCCCTTCTGTCAAATTCAGGACGTTGAAATTGCATCATCAAATATTCGGGTAACAATTTGTTTTTGTCAATTACTTCAAATGTGATGTATGCAGGTGAAACAATTGCAGGTTCTTCATTAACAAACAATGCAACTGGTAAAATTTCATCTCTATTAACGTGCATTAAGTTTGTGGCAAACTGACCTTTTTGTATAAGTTTGTATTTAGACAAATCAAGTCCTGATGCATTGGCAACTGAAGGCATAAAATTCTTGTAAATGTTTATGCCCATAAGATTTGTTGTAATCAAATCCTTGTTTCGATTATTCACAAGCCGTATATAATTGCCAATTCTTTTAAAGCTCATATCCCAATACCTTAAAAGCGTTTATCAATTGCTCCTGTGATGCTTTTTCTTCTTTCAGCAGTACTGCAAAATCCTTTTGGATGCGTTTCATTTCGGTGTTGAAGTCAATGCCGCTGTCACGGTCAACAAACTCAATGTATTTGCTCGGCACCAAAGAAAAGTCGTTGGCTTTAATCTGCTCAAAGTTGGCTGAGTAGCAAAATTCAGGAACGTTTTTATAGGTATTTTGCCAGTCGGTTTGTTGCCAGTTGTGGTAATTCTCGGCAACTCTTGCTATTTCATCATCCGTCAGTTCAATAAACTGCTTTTCAAACTCCACACCCCAACGCCTCAAATCCATAAATAAGATTTCCTGCTCACGGTCTCGGTAGTTTTTCATTTTGCCGTTTACTTCTACGCTTCGGGCTTTCTTGTTTTTATTGATAATCCAAAGCGTAACGCTGATGTCGGTGGTGTAAAACGTATCTCGTGGAATAATCACAATGGCTTCCACCAAATTATTTTCAATCAGCTTTCTGCGGATTTTATATTCTTCACCATTTCCACTCAATGCACCATTCGCCAATATGAAACCAGCCACTCCGTTTTCGCTGAGCTTGCTCACCATATTCAAAATCCAGCCATAGTTGGCGTTGCTTTTGGGTGGCACATCAAAACCTCTCCAACGTGGGTCGTCTAACAATTCATTTTCTGCCCGCCAGTCTTTTTGGTTAAAGGGTGGATTCGCCATTATAAAATCGGCTTTCAGGTCTTTGTGTTGGTCATTCAGAAATGTGTCAGCGTGTTTCTCACCAAGGTTTGCCGAAATTCCCCGAATGGCAAGATTCATCTTTGCCAGTTTAAACGTGGTAGGCGAAGACTCCTGTCCGTAAATGGAAACTTCTTTTTTATTTCCGTGGTGGCTCTCAATAAACTTGATACTTTGCACAAACATTCCACCACTACCACAAGCAGGGTCATAGATAATTCCCTTGTAGGGTTCTATCATTTCGGCAATCAGTTTTACGATGGTCTTTGGCGTGTAGAATTCTCCTTTCCCCTTGCCTTCGGCAATGGCAAACTTGCCAAGGAAATATTCATACACCCGTCCGATAATATCCTGCTCTTTGTCTTTGAGTGTATTTACCTTGTTGATTTCGTCAATAAGTGAAGAAAGTTTGGAGGTGTCCAAGCCCAAACGAGAATAGTAATTGTCGGGCAATGCACCTTTCAAAGCCTTGTTGTCTTTTTCAATGAGGTGCAAGGCGGTGTCAATCAAAAGCGGTAAACCTGCACCGGCTTGATTTTTCTTTTTGATGATGGTGCTCCACCGTGAATCTTCTTCTAAGAAAAACACATTGTCCTTCGCATAAAAGGCTTCCATTTCCAGATACTTCTCTTTGCCTTCGGCAATCAGTTTTTCTCTGTGTTCCTCAAATTTGTCGCTGGCAAACTTTAAGAAAATTAGCCCTAAAACAACGTGTTTATATTCGGCAGCATCCACACCACCACGCAGCTTGTTAGCTGCTTCCCAAAGGGTCAGTTCAATTGGTTTTTCTTTTGTTTCTTTCTTCTGTTTCGCCATTTTATGGTGTCAATATTTAAAATTTTTAATGTCTGCTAAGTTAAGTTTTATCGTTGCATTGTCGTCATAAGTGCGTTGGCAAAAAAATGGCTCTTTTGGTTTTGCGAAGCGTTGGCTTTTGTGTCGGGCAAAACCAAATGTGCCATTTGTGCGGTGGCAATAAAATTGAATTAAAAAAATGTGCGGTGGGGAAAATAAAAAATACAGAAGGGTAGGCAATGAGTGTCGGCTCAGTTGCTGTCCGTTTGAAATATGGTCTGTATGTTGGTCACCTGTCAAAATTAGCGTTTCAATTTATGTTTATTGTCGTCTGCTTGGTCGTTGCTGTGTCGTCTTTTATTCCGTCCGCCCCGGCTGACCGCTGCTGCGTAAAGATAAAAAAGATGATGATATGCACATAGCTAAATAGATAAGGTCAAGCTGGATATGCAGCCCAACAGAATTACAACAGTTGAAACACGGTTTCCGTCAGCCTGCATTTTGGCAATACCCATGTTGTATGTTCGCCCTTCGTCTTGATGACTTGAATTGAAAGACTGTGTCCACCGAAGTAGGGTGTGTCCCAGAAGCGTGGGAACAAGGCAGACTCTTTTGCAAGGTTGGCTTTTGTGTGTCGGCTTTGTGTGCCTTGCAAATGTGCCTGACTTGGTGTACTGGCTACTTGAAGAACCCATAGTTTTTGTCAATCAAAATTCTCCTGTCAAGAAACGAATTGAATTCTTCGCATGAAGTTTCGCTTATCAGCAAACACGAATAACAAGCTGCGTAATTAAGTCCTCCAACTCCTTGTCCATCGCTTTCATAGCAAATCGGGTCGCTGCTGCAATCTCTGGCTCTCAATAAGGCTGAAGAAAGAATCTTGGGAAAGTTTTCGCTGTCGGCTTGCTTAATCAGTCCGCCAAAACTTCCTTCACTTCCTGCAATGGTGTAAATCAAAAGTCCGTTCATTGCATCGCTGTCGCAATAAATTCTTTCCGATACAGAAGAAGAAGGATAGCCGCAAAGAAATTCCAACTCCTTAATGATTAAGTGAGAGAAGCTGTGAATGAGAAGAAACTTTGCCAAGTGAATTGTATTCGTGAACTTATCCTTGCTTATCATTTCGTTTTGATTCATTCGCTGATAAAGAGTGAGAATTTCAGATTTAGCTTTTTCATTCTTCATCAAGTCATCCACAAAAGATTTCATTCTTTCATCGTTCCACTTGATAAAAATTCCTTCTCCGAAATTTTCTACTCCTGTTAAATACTCCGTCTCGTTTGGTTTGTTGACTGTGAACTTTGCTTTCAACGGAATGTCTTTGTTGTCAAAGCGAATAAACTTGTCTCTGCTATTAGAAAAAGTATCTCTGTCCATAGGGCTTAACCTTGTGTAGCCAGTTTGAACAGATGTCAATTTTAGCCGTTTGATTTTTATGATTTTCTCAAAGCCAAAATTCTTTAGAGTATCGTTCAAAGGAATGTCTTCAAGAATCAAATCCTTTTCATCTGATGTGAAGTTTCCAGTTTTCAACAAATACTGATATTCATTCAGCAGATAGTGATATTCGTTTTTGCGAAACTCAGTTTCAGTTAAATAAACTCCTTCGCCTAAAACCTGCTGAATGTCTTTCAATGCAATCTTGGTAACTGCTGCAATTTGTTCGGGTGAGTTTCCTGTTGTGCTCAGTAATCTAATTGTGGCTTTCTGGTCGTGAGTAAGTTTTATTTCAGGTTGTGGGATGAACAAACTGTTCATTACGATTGGATAATAAATACTGTTGCTCGTTCTGATTAACGGTTTGAAAAAAACTGTATAAGTTTTTTGCTGACTGTCTGTAATGGTTCCCTTTCTTCTGCGAAGATTGAAGAAACCTGCAAGTGTTTTCTTTCGGTTGCAACTCTCACATTGAATTGTGATACCTGCTAAGTCAGAAAGTTTTGTTGAACGAATGTATTGAAGTGAAACATTATCACAGCAAGTATCTTGTCCTAAAAGGTATCTGCCGCTTTCAAGTCCTTCTGATTCTTCATCGGTGTTATTGGCTCCTATTCTTTGAGCTGTAATCCATTTCGTCCAGTCAATATCTCTAATCTCTCCGTCAGGCGAAACGAAAACAAAACGGACTTGCTCCAACTTGTGATATTTTCTTTTCGGAGTCCCTGTAAGCAAATTGTCTTTGTAACAACAATAGCAATTCGGTCTGCCTGAAAGTTTTGTATCGTAAACAAATCTATCTCTGATTCTGTCAGGGTCATTTATTCCCTCATCGTTTTTTAAAACATCTTGCCAACCATTCCACCATTCACCAATTGTTTTAAACCTTTCGCATGTCTCACAAAAAAACCATGTCGGAAAATATTCTGCTCTTCCAATCTGATTTTCCTTCGCTGGCATTAAACGGTTGTCCTCGTTCTGTGCATTTGGCGGAACTTGAATTATTCTTTGAAGGTTTTGAAAAATTCCTGTGCCCCTTAAACGATTCAGTAAACGAGGTTCTTTGATTTCAAAAATGTAATTGCCATCATCATCTGTCAGTAAATAATTGCTTTGATTGTTTGCATTAAAAAACCACCACTGATTTATGTCCATCACTTTGTAAGCACCAACTGGACTTTCAATTATTGCCTGAACTCCTGATGTAGCAGTAACTGCCTTTCGTGTCTGTGTATGTATGAAGCGTTTCACTGTTCGCTGTGATTTTCCCTTCTTAAAAATATTTGCCATAGTTAATTTGTCTGTAAATCGTTTATGCGGTAATAAGTTTCTGTGTCGATATCACGAAGTGAATTCATAGTCAGCCAAATTTCTTCAAAGGGGTTCACATCGGTAGATGTCTTTTTCAAAAGCGTTGCGTAAGTCAGATTGTTGATTCGCTTTTTCTTCGCTGCCCAACTCTTAATTAAGTCATCAAGCAAAGTGTTTAAGTAATCGCTGTTGCCGAATCTACCTGTGATGTAAGTTTTAAAAGCATCTGCCATTTCAGGTTCAAAGTGTTTTGCTTCGGAATTTTTTGTCAAGCCCGAAACACTGTTTCGCATAAAGGCAACAAACATTGTTGTCAGCATTTTGCGAATTGTATTTTCAGTAAAAGGAGTAACACTTAACGGCTCAACAAATTTGTAATATGCCTGATGAAACGAATTGAAATTTTCAAAGTAGGATTTATCTCTTGCCTGATTTGGATTGAACAAAGAGAAAACAATTCCGTCATGCTTTCTTCCTACACGACTGCTCGCCTGTATGTATTCCGCTATGTTTCTGGGCATTCCGTTTACCAACATTACATTCAATCTGCTCACATCAATACCAACTGAAATCATGTTTGATGCAAGAACTAAATCCAAACCATCTTTCACATATTCATTTCCTTTCTCCGAAGTTTCAGTTGCGAATTCATCTTCCAACCTTTTCAAAGTCGCTTTGATGTTGTTGCTTTCAATTCGGCTTGTAAGCTCAAGTGAACGACTATCAAGGTCTCTTATCAAATAACGAAGTGCAGAATTATTTCCGAAGTGTCGGTAGAATAAAACATTGGTGTTGATTTGAATTTCATCATTGGTCTTGTTGTAAATCTTCCCTACATCTTTCAATGAGTTGTAGTAAGAAACAATTGTCCAATAAAGATTGAACGCTTTCAATTCATTCTCATTGAAAAGTTTTATTCGTGTGAAAAGCAAGTAGGGAAGAACCCAAAGTTGTGTATTGATTCCCGTTTTTCCTGTTGGCAAAAAACCAACATATTTTCTCTTGCTGATTGTTTCCTTCGCAAAGAAACTGTCGCTGTAAGAAATTCCTGATGGTGGAAAAATGTTTACTTGTTTTCCTGCATACAAGTCGCTAATTTGATGTGAAGTGTTTCGTGTTGTTGCAGTTGAAGAAATAATTTTCGGTTTGCGATTTCCCTTGCTACACAAATAATCAATCACACTTTCAAAGATTCCAACAATTGAACCCAATGGTCCACTAATCAAGTGCAACTCGTCTTGAATTATCAAGTCAGGTGGAAGTGAATCTGAAAACGAATTAAAAAACTTATGTGTCTCGCCTTCTTTTTGTGAAGCAAGAATTGCAAACTTGTCAACCGTGGCGAACAAAAGAGTTGGCGGTTGCTTGTAAAGCATTTCATCAACTACCTGTATAGGCAATCTGCTTGCATGAAATGCACACTTGTTATTCACACACTTGAAATAAAAATATCCCTGTGTGCCTGCCTGACAATCGTAACCGTGTGTCCAACCAGTTGCGGTTTTTGAAACCAACTTTGTTCCGCACCAGGGACAAGCCGTAAGTTGCAATCGGCTTGTGTACTGGTCTGCCTTTTCAAAATTCCCTGTGGCATCTTCCACAATTTTGTTTGCATCATCAGTTCTGTTTGGTGATGCACCTTCTCCAACCCAAAGCCCGATTGAAATTTTTTCCTTGTGCAACTCACTTTCAAAATTTCTTCTCAAAAACTCCAATGCTAAAATTAATCGTGATGCTCTTTCAAATTGTTGTGATGTGAGCAAACGCAAAGTGTAACGCATCAGAATACTTGTTCCCTTTGAAGTTTCTGCATTGTTGCTCAATCGTCTCCAAAGAATTGTAAACGCTGTTGCCGTCAAATATGCTTCTGTCTTTCCGCCTCCTGTTGGGAACCAAATCAAATCAACAATCTTGTTTCTGTCGTCTGAATTTTCATCAATGATTCCTTCAATGCACAAAAGCATAAAAGCCAACTGAAACGGTCTGTATCGTGGTGGCTCTGGTTTGTCGGGATTGATAAAAGTCCAGTCGTTGTAATCTTCAAAAAACTTTAGCGAACTGTATTCTGCTTTTTCAACTTCATCAGTCAAGTGGCGTTCCTTATTTCCAAATCGTCTGTCGTTGCTAATTATCATCTGAATAAACATCGCAGTGTTCGCCAACTGAAAACAATGAAATGCTTTTTCGCTATCGTCTTTTTCTAAAATTTCAATTCCTCGGATTAGCCGTTTGTGATTTGCTTCTTGTCGGCTGACAAGGTTGTTTGCAATCTTTTTTTCTTCTCCCTGAAAATTGTTTGCACTCGTTTGTTGTGTTGCAATCCATTTCTCGTAAAGCGAAACAAAAAGTTTTAAACTCTTTATGATTCCTTGTTTGTCGTCATTGAAATGTGAAAGCTGTTTTACTTCTAAACATTTATTCAAAGCATCAAAGTCATTCGGAAAATCTTCTTTGGAAAAATCATTCTTCATTCCATAAACAATTCTTTCAGGCATGAAAGCAGTTTGAATTACTGTTGGCGTTGGTGAATCATTCCATTGAACTGAACAGTTGTGTCCAACTCCGTAACTCTTGATGTCTCGGTAAATGAAATTGATTTCGTTTTGCTCCTCGTCAAACGGATGCAACTCTGATTGCGACTTGTAAGGTTTGAGAGAAATGTTTTCTACTGAAACATTCGTTTGAAACAAACACTTACGATTCAAGTTCTCATTTGAGTTGCTGTATTTATTTGAAGGGTGGCTTGAATTATTCAGCAAAAGAATTTTCACATAGTTGTTGCCTTTGTATTCGTAGGTCTTAACCATGTAGCAAACTGAAAGGACTTGACTGCCGTATTCCTTGTGAAATATTTCAACCGGCTCTTTTGTATTTGCAACTGGAATTTCTTTGTTGAGAATTTCAATCGCTTCTCGTTTCCAAATTCTACCCAAAAGTTTTTCAAGAATATGAATGTGCTTGTAAACTTCTTTGGTTCCAATGTTTTTGTAGTTCCTGAATTTGTCAAAGTCCAAATATTCTCCGCTTCTTTTTTCTCTACCGCCTCGGCTGCCGTTCAACTTTCTTGAAAGTTGCATGAAGCCATCGTTGTATGTGAGAATGTCTTTGAATGAAAGTTGTGTTTCAATTTCAGCATCAAAGAAACTTTCAAAACCTTCTTTGGAAATGGCAATTTTTATTTCGGGTTGAGGTGGTTCCAACTGGTCGTAAATGCCAAATGAAAAATTCACTCCGATAAATTTTTTCGGCTCAATGCAAAAGGTAAAACCTATGTGGGTAGGGAAGAAAGCGTTTTGAATTAACTGGTAATCTTGTGTATCAGAAGTTTGAGAATTGTCTTCTTCGTTGCCTTCTTCCTTTTCTTCGGCATCACCTGTCTCTTGCCTTTCTTCTGCATTGTCATAATCATTCTCGTCTGTTTCTGATTGGTTGTTGCTGCTCTCAATATCTTCTTCTGAAAGTGGATTGCCCGTTGAAGTTGGAAAATCCTTTTGCGGAAATAAAATTCCTGAATAGTATCTGTTCAAAGGATAATCAGAAATCAGTTCTTCGCTGTCGGGAACTCCAAAAATGTCAGAACCAGTTCCGACTAAACCTTTTTGTATTTCTGTATAGAATGAATCTCTGTAATTAGTCATCGTTATTTGTTGTAATTAATTCAATGTCTTTGATAGTTTTCATTGGTATTTGCGAAACGATATTTTCAATCTCTGCTGTTGTCAGCCACTCGGAAATAAATTCGTCTGCTTCACCTGTAGTAATGAAGTGATTTATGCTACTGCTGAACTTGAAGCCGTATTCAATTTCTTTCCCTCTGTATTCTTCAATCTTTGGTTTCATTGTGTTTTTCAAAAAGTCAAATGAAAGCCGTGGGTCGTTAATTGTTTTGGCAATAATGATTAAGTCAGAAAAACTTCTTGGGAACATTACTTCACCATCAAGATATTTTCTGAAAGTGTATTCGCTTACAGAAAAATGATTTCTCACTAACTGCAGATAAAGCGGTTCAGCCATTATGTTGTTTTGATAAACATCATTCAAACAAGTCCGCCAAAGAAGTGAATACTCGTCTGCCTTTTTCATCAGTTCAGGATTCTTCAACTCCATAATGTCCCTCAAAAGTTTTTTGTCGGGGTTTGCATAAATCAAAACTTTGTCGCCAATATTCAAATCTTCTACTAACACAAGATACTTTTCATTGCCTTGAATTTTCAGAACTGTTTTTGTTGACGGCAGTTTCATTTTGCTGCTGTCATTAAAAGTGATTCGGTAATTGTCGGTTTCTCGGTGGTCGTGTCTTGTTGAAGCAAGTGCTTCAATCAACTCATCGTAGCTTGAGAACTGATAATAGTTGTCGCTGAACTCAACTCCGCTAATCTGAAAACGGTCTTGCGAAATGTATTCCTTGTTTAAATCTGAAATGTAAGTTTCAATGTGGTGCTTCAATGCCCTTTCTTCAATGCTGTAAAGGAGAAGTTTGTATTCCGATTTGGCTTTGCCTAATCGTTCAATCAGCCTATCAACTTTTCCGCACCCATAAATTGAAGAAATCACTTTGTGATGTTCCTCATTTGAATCATCACTCTTTGAATAAGAAAGAATTTCTGTTTTCGTTCCGTTTGCAGTCAGCGAATAAAAAGTTCTGTTCGGATTGCTTGAATGATGTGATGCTGCACTTTGCAACTGGGTAATGTCTTGAAGTGATTTCACTCCGACATGATGATGAGATTGCCTTGCAATCTCATTTAACTCTGCTTTGTTGGCGTTGCACAAAAACGAAGGCAAAACAAGTTGATGAATTTGCGTTTGATACGATTTCAGTTTTTCAGTTTTGTTGTTGCTTCTGATTGCCTTGATGATTTCAGCAAACTTTGCTGAAATAGGTTTTTGATATTCGTCAAAATCAAAGTCAGGAAAAATGTTTCCTAATGTTTCAATCAGAAGTTGTTTCAATGCAACATCAAACTCTTGTTGGATTAGTTGGAGTTTTGCAAATGTTGTTTCTTGTTTCAGATTCCAGTCGTAATACAATCTTCTTATGAAACGATAAATTGATTTCAGTCCGACAGTGTGCTTGGTTTCAATTTCTCTGATTGCCTGATAAAATTCTGTGATGGCTTTTTCAAGTTCGTTGTTGTGAATTACAATCGGTCTGTGCTGAATGTTCCTTTCGCCTTTGAAGAAATTTATTTCGGGAATTGTCCATTTCCATCTCAATGGAATCTGGTTGTTGCCTAAATCAATCTTGATATCTTTCTCACCGATGAAAATGACCTTAGTAAATCGTCTTTGATTGTAATAGTTGCGAATGATGTTGATAGAGTTCTCAAACTTGGAACTACCAACAAAAATGCAAGTACTGAAAGTCACTTGCTCTCCGTTTATTTCTTGTTGTTGGTAGTTGTCAAGAAGATTTATGTTTTTTAAAACTGCAATCTTAGGCAAAATTGGAGAGTTGTATTCAATCTCTGTATTTCCATTTTCGTTTTCAGAAACGAAACAAGCTGGATATTCCTTCGGGATTGTAAGAAATAAATTACGGTTCCCAATTATCAATAATTTTTCATTGTTGTAGAAATCGCTTTGGTTACAGGCTTTAAAGATGTTCTGAAATGAGGAAATTCTGTTCAATAAATTTCCCGCCCTTTCAATTTTGTAATTTGAAATTGGTATGTATTTATTTAGATTTTCAACTTTACGTTGAGAATCGAGTTCAATTTGTGGATGAATTTTTCTAATTGTGTAAGGGCTAAGAAAAGCTTTAAGAGCAGACTTACTATATGTTAACTTGATATTTTTAAGGAGTGCTAATCTTTGACCAGGCTTAAAATCAAAAATTTTGTTTGTATCGCATAATTTAATGCATAATGTGGTAAGGATGAATTCAAGGTTTAGCATTTTTTCGTCTATGATGAAGTGCAAGTTTTTGTTGCAGTTGTTTATAAAGTTTAAATGCAAACTGGAAATATCCTTTTCTGTCTCAAATTTGGAGAGTACGGAATTGAGATATTTTTCTGGAGCTTGTAGCACTGGTAGCTAATTTAGGTTTTAATTGTAATTTTAAGCAGAAGTAGTATTGATAATTAAGCTTTGTCAAAATAGGGTTAGTTGTCGGGCAAAAATTTATTGCTGATGTATTGAACAAAGGATAATAGATGTTCGTCAGCCGGGGTGGTTAGGCTGTGCGTTGGCATTTTTAGCTCTTTGCAAGGTTGGCTTTTGTGTTTTGGCTTTGTGAGCCTTGCAATGTGCTAAAAATGGCGTTGGGCAGCTTGGCAAAGTCATGTTACTTTGAATTTAAGTAGGATGCTGTTTAGGGTGACATACAACGATCACGGCTTGGCGATGTGGTGGTGTTTGAAAATCGTCAGCCGGTAACCGCAGTTAAATTTAAAAATAAAAGTTCATTGTTTATTCTATTGATCGGCGTTATTCATCGGCTGGAACTGAAGCCGAATAACGAACAAAACGTTGAGAATATATTCGTCGCGCCGCCATATTGCCAAACCGCCTGTTGCACGCAGGCGGTCACAAATTTAGTGCTGTCCGAATATCTGTATAAATCTGTTGCACGGGATTTGTCTGATAATAAATAGGGATGTCACGCAATGCTGTCTCTTTTTTGAATTTTTGAGTAACTCCAAATAGTCCTTCAAGTCCGGGACGTTGTACAAAAAGGTTAGCGGTTGGTAAAACGGTAAGGATGTCCGCAGTTGTAGCGGCTGTTGTCGCATTGCCAGGGTCTTCGTCAACAAGTGCGAAACACTCAATTTGAAATCTATTCAGAATTTCTACCATCGGCTTTATGCCTGAAATACTTCCACATTCTACTACGGACACATTCGCCTTATCTAAATCAACAGTCATTGTTTCAAATGCTGACTTCACCGCAATTTTATCTGCAGGTCCTTCTACAAGAACTACTTTAGATGCAAAAAACACTTCGTTTAATTCATCATCAAATTTTGAAGCGGCTTTGATTGCGTCGAAGTTTGGTATGCTTCCATTAAAACCATTTACGGTAGTGTCTCCAGAATCTTTTTTTACTAGCTTGATATATTGATAGTCGGCTATGTTTACAAAACTACGCTCGTGGGTTGTATAAAATATTTGCACATTATGCGTTGAAAGTTCTTTTAGGAGTTTATAAAAATGTCGGCAAGCATGCGGGTGCAGAAAAAGTTCAGGCTCTTCAATAGCAAGAATAATAGGAAGATTTGTTACAGTTGCATACGTTCGTGCTATCGCGATAGCAACAGCACTTTGAACTCCAGCACCTTCTTCATCAACATCGACCTCAAGCCCATTCGCGTCTGTTATTCTGGGTCTTAGTTCCTTTAAAAGCATTGTAGGGTCAATAATTGACATTCTCAGATTAATTTGTTTGCCCGTTTGCTCTCGTACATAATTTTGCAAATGCTGCTCCGCAGTTGTAATGTATGGGTTAAGATTAGTTGTGTAAGTATTAGTTATGTCCTGCAAAAAGGCAGTCTTATGTTGTGGTTGAATTGAGTTAGCAATGAATTTCAAGAGTTTCCCGTAAATAGTCCATTGTGTAGGTTTTATTTGTTGGTAAGAAAGTCTATCCAATGTGATATACATTAAACTTACTTCCTCTCTCATTTCATTTGTGACTTTTTTTTCTCTACCGTTGAAATATGTCAATGGCTGATGATTGTAACCTAAAGCAATATAGTTTGCTTCAACTCCGTCGCACTGAAGTCTAAAACCATAAACTTGGTTGTCACATGCAAGTCCTTGTGAAAAATACAGGTCTATTAGTATGTGGTTAGCCTTATTTTTTTGATAATAGTCACAGTCGTCAAAAGACTTAATTGTTGCATAAGTAGAGCCTATGACCAAATTAAGAGCTCTTAAAATGTTTGATTTACCAGAACTGTTTGCCCCGATAAAAGCGTTAATGTCGTCCAATGGCAAGTCAAGAGATTGAATTGAACGATAATTTTCAATGATTAGTCTTTGTAACATATGGTGGGGTTGTCTGTAGCTTGCGTGCAACGAACAGGTATTTGCGAAGGCAGGGGATTCATTAATTGTCCAGCCAGGTACAAATGCCCAATTGAAAATATGTTGTTGAAGTTAAGAACTAAAGCTGGAAATTGAACGTCGAGCCTGAACTGCTGCTGATGCTTGCACATAGTTGATGTTACAATGTCCAGCCCTGCTTTTGCAAATACTTTTGTTATAGGCAGCCTTATTTGTCACCCCAAAAGCTGATTCATTTCATCTTGTGCTTCTCGTTGTAATTTATAGTGGGCTTCAGTTCCTGTTTTCGAAACCTGAAATATTTTTTTAGAATCAACTGCGTTTTTTAACAAGTTGCTTGGATTAGATAGTTTTATTCCGTGGCCTTTCAAAATTTTAGTAACATCCCTTACTCTAAAGTTTTTTGACGGTGATGTTATTTGTATGAAGTACCCAGCTAAAATTGCTTTTGATGTGTCACTTGTCCCTTTGGGAATTTTGCTTAACCATTCACCAAAGGTTTCAGGAACAGAATTACCATTTGCTGCTGTCTCCTGTGTTTCTGTCGTATCTGATGTTTCTGTCTGATTAGTTAGCTTGTCAACTGGTAGTTTTACTGAAATTTCAGAATACGTTTTTAAATGGGCTTCAACTTTATCATATTGATTTGATACAAATTCAGCAGGACCTTCAATTGAAATTTCAATTTGCCCGATTTTTAAATTTACTCTTGCAATGTCTGACATGTTAGTTTAGTTTTTAGGTTTCCAATTTTCATAATTGTCTTCAACATATTTGCTGCCTGGCGGAAGTAAATACACCTTCTCGTCAGCTGTAAGTTCGATAAACTCTAATTTGTCAAGTTCTTTTAAGAGTTTATTTTTCAAATAAGTTTTATTGCTGTATTTCAGGTTAACACATAAATTGTCAATAGTAGAGTACTGGTCATTTTCGGCATATAAAAGAAGTAATACTTTGTCCTTAATTTGAAGCTTTGGATTGAGTATTCTTTTTAATCCGTTTATTTCAAACACTAGCTCAAGTTTTCTGGTTACAAGAGTATTAACAAGAGATTGAGCTTGAGGAAGAGTGATTTGATAATTCAACCTGTAAAGCTCAGCCAATATCCATTCAGCAATTGTTATAATTATTAGAGCATCGGCTTTATTTGCATTTATATCTCCACTTAAATGTCCAACACCACGTCTATTTCGGATATTATAAATTGCTCCTAAACATCTAGGAATATGTAGTCGGTAAGAGTCATGGTTTGTTGTAGAACTCGATTCAATTCTTTGCAATTCAGCGAATGTATTTCTTATTGAAGTTCCAATAGGAGTGTATGTCCCACTGAAACAAGTAAATTGTATCATTCGTATTGTTGCCTCAACAAATTTACCACCGTTCAATTCTGAAGGTTCCCATTTCTCCAAAATGAAATTGGTTTTAATTTCTACATAGCTGTCTATGAGTGCGTCAACCAAGTCATTTGGAAACACTGTTTTAAAATCATTTTTAAATTGGTCGAGTAGTGTCATAAAGGTTGCCTATAACGTTGAAGGGCTTGGCGATGGTTTGGAATTTGGAAAACGTCAGCCCGTAACCAAAGCTAAATTACTAACTAAAAGTTGAAGATATGAGCAAAAGTAAAATTGAAAAACGTCAAGTTGGAACAAAAGCTGATAGTAGCACAAAAACTGATGTAACAACATCCAGCCAAACTATTGCCAAACCCAATGTTGTATGCAGCCAAAGTCAGTCAGCATGTGTAGAACCTATAAATAAAGAAGATATGTCAAAATTAATTTTTGATAACCCGTTAAATGTCGGAACTATTACTCTTTACGAACAAGAGCTAAAATATTGTCCGCCGTTTGGTCAAAGTACACCCACTTAAAACTATAACTTTCTAAAACTGTCCCTTTAAGTTTTTCTTTCAGGTCGTCCTCGAAGTGCATTTGAGATGTGCTCAACATGTTTTTTAAAGTTTCTTTGTCTTGATTGTCGTTTAGTTCTATTACAAATTCCTGTGTCCCGTCAAGTGTCAGGATATTAAAGGTTTTGTCCTCGTCTTTAATTCTAAACTCCCATTCAAGAACTAATTTAAAAAACTTAGGTGTCTGTGAATTGTAAACAAAAGGCGTAAGTTTTAGATTTTCATTGATAACATTAAACTCGCCCTGTTTTATGTTATTATGTTTGTTGTAATACCAATTTGAAGTTTCTATTTTACCGATATTAACTTTCATTCTGCCAAAATTTAAAATGTCTAAAATGTGTCAACCGAAAGTATATGTCCAACAGTTAGTGGCTGTGAATTTTGTCCTGCCACGAATTGAAAGCGGATTACGAAATTGGTTGCATACAACGTTTTGCGGCTTTGCGTTCGTGCGGGATTTCAGGGAACAAAACTGTCAACCCAGCACTAAAGTTAAATTGAAAAACTGCACTTGAATTTAAGCACTTCACCCCGCATGACGCAAAACCGCTGTTACCAGCTGGCGTTCTTGTCCACCGTGTCTGAAAACCATTGTCGTTGAGTTTCACTGTCATTGCCCGTGTCGTGTTGGACTTTGCGGTTGCGTATTTTGTTTTCACTAGGGGAGAAGATTTTTTAATTACTCACTTCATAATTGTTTTTTAAAGGTGTTCGTGAACCGCAAGTGGTTTCAATTTTGTCTGCGAGGGAAAGGTGGAAGCTCTTTTGCAAGCTTTGCCCTGAGCTTGGGCTTGTGCGGCTTGCAAATGTGCTTACACCTGTGCGTTGGCTTGTTCTCATGCTGTTAAATTGTCTGCTAATAATTCTGCTTGCTTTAATACTGTGTCAATTGCCTTTTGTTGCTTGTCTGGTGGATAGCCGTATTTGTTTAATGTCCGCCTTACAAGCACCATGAGTTTTGCTCTTGCACTTTCTCTAATTGTCCAGTCAATTGTTGCGTTTGCTCTTACTTTGTCTGCGATTTCTCTTGCAATTTCTTTTAATGTGTCGTCACCCAAAACTTGAACTGCACTGTCGTTTATTTCGAGGGCATTGTAAAAAGCAACTTCATCATTATTCAGACCGAGTTTTTCTCCTTCCTTGTCAGCTTCTTTAATTTGTTTGGCAATGTTGATGAGTTCCTGAATAATTTCAGCCGTTGTCAGCAAGTTGTTTTGATAGCGTTTTATAGCACCTTCCAACATTTCTAAAAGTTTCTTGCTCTTTACAAGATTTGTCTTGGCTCTTACTTTCAGTTCGTTGTTCAGAATCTTTTTTAGCAATTCGATTGCTAAATTTTTATGCTGCATTCCCTGAACTTCCAAAAGGAACTCGTCTGATAATATTTCTAGTCCTGAAATTTCGGGTTTGTCAATTCCTGCTGCATCAAAAATGTCAATTACTTTATCGCTGCTCAATGCCTCATCAACTATTTGCTTAATCGCAGTTTCAATTTCTACATCTGATTTGCCACCGCCAATTGGAGCATCAAATTTTGCCAACCTTGCTTTCATGGCTTGGAAAAACGCAACTTCGGGTAAATGTGGTTGAACTTCTTCTTTGGTAATACAAAGTGAAAGTGCCTGACTTAACAAACTTACTTCTCTGATAAATCTTTCTTTGCCATCCTGTAAGCCTAAAATGTGTTCTTCTGCTTGCAGAATGATGGAGAGTTTTTCCTGTGCATCTACAACAAAAAATCTGCGGTAGTTGAATTTGAAACTGCCTTCATAATATGCTTCGGGTTCTTCAACTAAAATATCGTTACGGGTGATGCTGTCTTCATTGAACATTTGCTGAACGACTTCCAATTTCTCTTTGAAAATTTCAAATGCTTTTTCAATGTTCTCGGCAGGGTCGCCCTTTCCACCTGCTTCACCATAAAATGAAAGTGCCTTTTTCAAATCTGTTCCAATGCCTAAATAGTCCACAATCAAACCGCCTGGCTTGTCTTTGAAAACACGGTTTACTCTTGCAATAGCTTGCATTAGGTTGTGTCCTCTCATGGGCTTGTCAACATACATAGTATTCAAGCAAGGAGCATCAAAACCAGTCAGCCACATATCCCGAACAATTACCAATTTCAATTCATCAGCAGGGTCTTTCATCCGTTCCGATAAATCCCTGCGTTGTTGTTTGGTGGTATGATGTTTTGAAAATTCAGGACCGTCTGCACTGTTGGTTGTCATTACCACTTTTATAGCTCCTTTGGTCAAATCATCATTGTGCCAATCGGGGCGAAGTGCGATAATTTCTTTGTAAAGGTCGGCTGCAATTCTTCGGCTCATGGCTACAATCATTGCTTTGCCTTCAAAAACAGTTTGCCGTTTTTCAAAATGTGTTACAATGTCTTTTGCTAAATTTTTAACTCTGTCGTGATGCCCAACAATGGCCTCCAACTTTGTCCATTTGGCTTTTGCTTTCTGCTTTTCTGTGAGTTCTTCGTCCTGCTCTAATTCCTTGTCAAATTCTTCAATTAATCTTCTGCCTTCTTCGTCCAGATTTACTTTAGCCAATCGACTTTCATAGAAAATTTTAACTGTTGCTCCATCATCAACAGCATCTTTAATGTCGTATCGGTCAATGTAATTGCCGAAAACCTGCGGAGTGTTTACGTCTGTGCCTTCAATGGGTGTTCCTGTAAAACCAATGTAGGTTGCGTTTGGCAAAGCATCACGCATGTATTTGGCAAAACCATAAGCAATACGTTTTCCGATTACTTCTTTGGTTTCTTTATCTTTTTCATCAACTAATTTCGCTTCAAAACCGTATTGTGTCCTGTGTGCTTCATCTGCAATCACCACTACATTTTTACGGTCAGAAAGTTGGTCGTAAACCGATTTGTTGTTTTCGGGTAAAAACTTTTGAATGGTAGTAAATACAATGCCACCACTTGCCACTTTCAACAATTCTTTCAAATGCTCCCTGTTCTCTGCCTGAACGGGTTCTTGTCTCAGCAATTGAACTGATGAAGCAAAAGTGTCAAACAATTGGTCGTCCAAATCATTACGGTCTGTAATTACCACAATGGTTGGATTTTTCATTTCGGGTGAAGTGATGAGTTTTCCTGAATAGAAAACCATACTCAAACTTTTACCTGAACCTTGTGTATGCCAAACTACACCGCCTCGTTTATCTCCGTTTTCACCTGATGCGTTTACAGTTGATTGAACGGCTTTGTTTACTGCAAAGAATTGATGATAAGCGGCTAATTTCTTTACGGTCTGAATTTGTATTAACCCCGTTTTTGCATCTTCCTTTTTCGACTTTTCAAACACAATGAAGTTGCGAACTAAATCCAAAAGAGTTGCTGGCTGCAACATGCCTTTCAATAAGGTTTCTAATTGTGGCTTAAATCGTGATGCTTCTTTTATACCGTCAGCCGTTTTCCATGTCATGTATCGGCTCAAATCTGCTGAAACGCTTCCTGCTTTACATTCCAAACCGTCTGATAAAATGCAGATGGCGTTGTAAGTAAATAAACTTGGAATAATCGATTTGTAAGTTTGTATTTGCTGATAAGCACTTTTGATGTCTGCATTTTCACTGGCTGCATTTTTCAGTTCAACCACTACCAAAGGCAACCCATTTACAAACAGCAAAACATCAGGTCGTTTATTCTGATTGTTTTCAATGATGGTGTATTGATTCACTACCAAAAACTGATTGTTGGCAGGATGCTCAAAGTCAATCAATGCAACTTCGTGGCTGCGTTCATAACCGTTTTCCTGATAAGGTATTTTTACTTTCTCCACTAACAGACGGTGAAATTCTTCGTTGTTGTGCAACAAGTCAGGTGAAGCAATACGCAACACCTTTTGAACGGCTGCTTCTTGTGCATCTAAAGGAATTGTAGGATTGATTTTGGCAATGGCAGTTCTCAACCGATTGATCAAAACAATCTGACTGAAATTTTCTCTTTCACAAAAAAGCCCTTCGGGTGAAATCTCTTTGCCGTTGGCGTATTCCCATCCCTGCGATTGCAAAATTTCAATCGCTGACTGCTCAATGATATTTTCGGTGATGGGTTTGCTCATTTCTTCTTCTTGGGAGGTGTTATCTTTTTTACCTCTTTATCAAAATCGCTTTCAAAAGTCTTGTCTTGTTTGATGCGGTATTTCTCATATTCTTTTTCAGCTAGTTTCTTGGCAACTTCATGGCTTACTTTTCCTGCATCCTTCAAAATTTTGTATTCATTGAATTGCAGAAACGCATCAATTTTCTGCACCCAATCAGCCATTTTCATCGGTATCTGCCTTGCAGCCTGATTTTCGGCATAGTCCAGATACATGGTAACCACTCGTTCCAGTTCTTTGATTTCCTTTTCAATCAGGTAGTTTTTGGCAATGCTCACATCGGTTTTCATAATCTTGCCTGAAGGTGCATTTTTCCAAGTTTGTAAGCCCATGTTCGGCTCTGATGCTTTGGCTCTTTCGGCAATGATTTGAGCAGCCGTTTTGCCCGTAATTGCCCAATGCAATTTGTTCTGAACGGTTTTGAAAAAGGTTTGTGTGATGTCCGCTTCTTTATTGTAGTCAATGCTGCACTGCTCGTAGATGTCGGTAATTTTTTGATAAAAACGCCTTTCGCTTGCCCGTATCTCACGGATGCGTTCTAAGAGTTCATCAAAATAGTCCTTACCAAAGCGTTTTCCTTGTTTCAGGCGTTCATCGTCCAGCACAAAACCTTTGATGATAAACTCCCGAAGGGTTTTGGTAGCCCAAATTCGGAATTGGGTTGCCTGACGGCTGTTTACCCTGTAACCCACAGCAATAATGGCGTCCAGATTGTAAAACTCCATTTTTCGGGTTACGTTTCGGCTGCCTTCCTGTTGAACTATTTCCAAAATGGAAACAGTTGCCTCCTGAACCAATTCGCCTGATTCAAAGATATTTGCAAGGTGTTTACTCACGGCTGGAACTTCTACGCCAAAAAGTTCAGCCATCCGTTTTTGGGTTAGCCAAAAGGTTTCCCCCGAATAAATGACTTCTACCTTTATGTTTCCTTCGGGGGAACTATACAAGATGATGTCGGATGAATTGTTTTTATTTTCTGCCATTGTCAGAATTAGGATTTTGAGGATTTTGAGATTTTAGGATTGTTTTTGATGTAGTCTTTATTGTCAGGATGATTGACATTATACACTCTCTTGAACTCTAAACTTTTGGCACCGAAATTTATCAGCAGACCTATTGGCAGGTTGTATGCCTGACAATAGTTCATAGCTTGTGCCAGATGCACATCTTCCAGTTTTATTAATGCTTTCAATTCCACCATAATAATGCCTTCCACAAAAAAATCCACTCTGCGGGTGCCAATATCTTTGCCTTCGTAAAAAACAATCATTTCCATTTCACGTTGAAAATCCAAGCCTTGCTTACTCATTTCTATGGCTAACGCCCTTTGATATATCACTTCCTGAAAGCCATTGCCTAATGTGCTATGCACTTTCATGGCACAACCAATGATTCTATGAGTCAATACTTCGTGTTTCATATTCCTATTATCCTTTAATCCTTAAAATCATAATTCAGACGTATTTCCCCGCTCATCAGCTTAGGCAGTAATGTATCCCTTAGCTGCGTAAGGGTGCGGATTTGTTGGGTGTTGGATTTGATTTTTTGAAAAAGTGGATTTATGGTTTCATCCATTTTTTCCAATACTTCTTTTGGAGGCACAATTACTGTCGCCTCAGATAAATGATGTCTTTGAATGTGTCCCATTGTTGTGGCTTTATCATCAGCAATGCCTTTGAACTCTTGTAAATGATATTGAGTCCAGAAATAGTAAAACCACTGAGGATAAATGTCAGATGAGACTTTGAATAAGTGTTGATTCAAAACCCCTTTACCACCAAACCATAAAACAATATCTAAACTACCCGACCATGAAAACAGCATGTCACCATTTTCAATGATGTATTTCTTTGGAACATCGGCAGTTGCCCAATCTGAACTTTCAGTGATGCCAGTTCTCATTTCTTTTATCTTAATAACAGGTAAACCATTTTCACCCGATTTTCTTGGAAACTTTTGACAAGCTAATCCATTTAAAAAATCTGCGATTTCATCCAAACCTTTTCCCTCCCAACTCTCCTCTGCCTCTTCCACAAACCACTGCCTGAAAAGCGTTTCGGCTAATTGCTCTAAGGTTTTGTTTTGGCGGTGCAACAGGTCTATTTTGTCGTCTAAGCTGCTTAATACTTCGGCTATGGCGGTTTGTTCGGGGAGCGGGGGGAGAGTAACATCCAAGTTTTCAATCATGGCTTTTGTCAAAGCATTTCTTGTACCACCTATTTCAGAATATATAAGCAAATATTCCTTTATTGCTTGTAAGTAATAAAGTAAAAAATCTGAGTTTGCTTTTTTATTGTCTGCTCTGATTATAGCAACATGTTGGTTAACTCTAGCAGGCAAAACATCCTTCGGGACTTTGCAAACTCTAGCGACACTGTCACCAGTAATATTTAGCAAAACATCATCTTCTTCTACAATTACATTTTTTAAATCATTTGCCTGCTGTTCGTCAATAAACGCAAGTCCATCATATGTAAACTTAAAATCTAAGACATTTTGACTTCTAATCAATGAAGTTCCTGTTTGCTTATAAGAATTACTTCCGCCTGTTGGAGTTGCACCGCTTCCAATCTTAGTAGTTAAGTCCTTTAATTTAAATTCCTTCCACTCACTCATAGTAAAACTTCTTAATTTCAAAATATAGCTTTTCTAAGTGGTCAAAATCGCCATCCGTAGTAAGTAAAACCGCATCTAAAGCATGGGCTGTTGCTGCTATCCATAAATCGTTCTTCTTCATTCCAATTGCACCATTTGGAATAAGTTTGCCATCAGGTCCGTTAATTTTTCTCTTGCTGTAACAGTCAATATTTACATAAGCATCTATAAGCGTTTGATTGTTTTGTTCAATATCAATACAAACGAATTTATTCATATTGCTTCTCAGGTGTTTTACAGCTTCTTCAGGCATTTTCCATTGTATAACCAAACTTTCTGCTTCTGCCAAGTTCACTACAGAAATAAATACCTGTGGCTCTACAAACGAACTTACATATTCACGAACTTTTTGGGCTATTTCCTTTCCTCTATTTAAGTGAATAAGAATATTTGTGTCTAAAAGTATGTTCTTCATTAGTCAAGGTCTTTTAGCATTTTCTCAAATTCTTCATCTGACTCATTTCCGGGCCATGTCCCAATTATTTCATCAATTGGATTTCGTTTTTTCCCTTCTCTGATTTGTAAAGCTATCTGTTGTTGCATGGTCATTTTATCCGGCTTTCTTGATAATATTTTTCCGGCTTTTCCTGCATCACCAAAACTTTCCATTTTCACATATGACAATTGTCCACCTGGTTTAAAATGTGCCATACCATTGATGGCTATTTCCTGACCGAAATAATCTTTTAAGTCTTGAAAAAGCTCTTTTGCAACAATTACCACAATCTTTTTATTATCAGAGGTAGTCAATATTACTTGCTCCCTTGAAAACTTCATTTCATCAATTACACCAGCAACAACTGTTTTTTGTGGTTGAGGTATTGTTTTAAATAAACTTTCAATTTTATCAATTTCTTTTCTGGAAAATTCGATTTCAGGAATAGTGCTGCGGTTAGTCAATAAAACTTTTTCGGTATCTGTTTGAAAGAACTTTTTAAATCTTAATAGTTCATCAATTAGTGGTTCATCAATCATATTTTTATCATCTTCATCAGAAAGAGCAGCAGTGAATGACTTAATTACTAGAGCCATTGGGGTAAGTGCATTCAGAGCTTTTTTCTCTTTGAATAAATCTAACTGCATTGGGATGTTCTGAAAATTATCTGCATCCAGCGTGAGAATAGTATTGCCATCAACCCCCTCAGTTTGTGTTAAAAACACATGGAGGTATTTATTCAAGTTCTTAGGCATTGAAACCTTACTATATCCATAGAGTTGTAACAGTAAAGCCTTTTGAGCAATGCTTTTTATATGCTTGGCCAAAAACTCCATACGGTCAAGTTCAATTCTTCCCTTGCCTTCGTAGTTATTTATAAGTTTTATGTCATAATTCATATTGCTGAAAATTCGTTGATTTTAATATTCTGTAAATTTCTTTTTATTCTTTGATTTAATGCATCTTCTTCGGCAATTTGCTTTTCCAGTTCTGCTTTCAGTGTGGCAAAGCGTTCAGCAAAATTGAAGTCATCTTCTTCCTCTGCCAGACCTACATACCTGCCGGGTGTAAGGGCATAGTTCAATGCTTTTACTTCTTCTAAATTGGCACTTTTACAAAAGCCCTGCACATCATGGTAATCGCCTTCACATGTTCGCCAGTTGTGGTAGGTTTTGGCAATTTGCTGTATGTCTTCCGCACTCAAGTCACGGGTTCTGCGGTTAATTAAAAAGCCCATGTTTCGGGCATCAATAAAAAGAATCTCACCCTTGCGCTGCTGCTTGTTCTTTTTCATAAACCACAGGCAGGCGGGTATCTGCGTGTTCAAAAACAGTTTGGTAGGCAGGTTTACAATGCAGTCAATCAAATCGCCATCTACCAGGGCTTTGCGTATCACATCTTCGCCACTGCTGTTGCTGGTGAGTGAACCTTTGGATAAGACAAATCCGGCTTGTCCGTTGGGCGCAAGATGATAGAGGAAATGTTGTATCCATGCGTAGTTTGCATTGCCACTCGGAGGCACGCCGTATTGCCAGCGTGCATCTTTTTGTAAGAGTTCACCGCTCCAGTCGCTGTCGTTAAACGGAGGATTGGCAATGATGTAATCGGCCTTCAGGTCTTTGTGTGCATCGTTTAAAAAACTGCCTTCGTTGTTCCATTTTACATTACTGCTGTCAATACCTCTAATGGCAAGGTTCATTTTTGCCAGTCGCCAGGTGGTTTGGTTGCTTTCCTGTCCGTAAATAGAAATATGGTCGGCAGGGTTTAATGAAAGTTTTTTGCCTTTGTTTTTCTTATAGTAATCCTGATGGGCTTTAATGAATTTTTCGCTTTGCACAAACATGCCACCGCTTCCGCAGCAAGGGTCAAAAACTCTGCCCTCATAGGGTTCAAGCATTTCAACCAATAGTTTTACCACACTTTCAGGCGTATAGAACTGTCCGCCTTTCTTTCCTTCGGCTAATGCAAATTCGCCTAAGAAATATTCAAACACTCTGCCCAACAAGTCTTTGCTTTGAGCTTCTTTTGTTCCTAAAGTTGCTGTGCTTACCAAGTCAACCAGTCCGCCCAAACTGCCTTTGTCTAATTTTTCCTGTGCATACACTTTGGGCAAAACGCCTTTCAATGATGGATTGTCTTTTTCAATGGCATCCATGGCATCGTCAATGTCTTTGCCAATGGTGGGCAATTTGGCTCTGCCTTGCAGCCATGTCCAACGGGCAGAAGGTGGCACATAAAACACTTTTTCGGCTACATATTCATTTTTGTCTTCGGGGTCGGCTCCTTCATAGTCGCCTTTTCCTTCTTTTAGTTTGTTGTAAAGTTCTTCAAAAGCATCAGAGATGTATTTCAGGAAAATCAGTCCTAAAACCACATGCTTGTATTCGGCAGCATCCATGTTTTTACGGAGCTTGTCAGCCGCTTTCCAGAGCTTCTTCTCTAACGGTTCTTCAATATTTTCTTTCGTCTTTTTCGCCATTTCTCGGTGTTAATATGTAAAGATTTTATAGTCTGCTAAGTTAAGTTTTATAGTTGCATTGTCGTCATAAGTGCGTGGGCAAAAAATTGCTCTTTTGGTTTTGCGAAGGGTCGGCTTGTGTGTCGGGCAAAAGCCAATGTGCCATTTGTGCGGTGGCAATAAAATTGAATTAAAAAAAATGTGCGGTGGGGAAAATAAAAAATACAGAAGGGTCGGCAATGAGTGTCGGCTTACTCGCTGTCCGTTTGAAATATGGTCTGTATGTTGGTCACCTGTTGTCAAAATGGTTTGTCCTTGTATTAATGTTCAATTTTTAGTCGTCTGTTTCGTTGTTGCGCTGTCGTCATACGCTTGCAGGTAACGAACAGGGCTTGCTGCAGGTGTGGCATTAGGTCTTATGTATGAGTTGACAGGATACTCGCTTAAATTTAAGAGTAAAATATCCGCTCATTTTAAAACTTCATTTCCATGGCTAAAGTTAATCAATTAGATTTCACAGGTAGTACCATTTTCTGTGGCCTTGATGTACACAAAGAATTCCGTCAAGCCCGGACTGAAGCCGAGTAGCGAACTGCTGATGATGCTAACAACGTCCAGCCACACTTGCAGCACAGTTCATGTTAGCGGTTCACCCTTCTCTCTCAAAATGGCAAGTCGTCTATTTCTTGTACTACTTGTGTTGGTTGTGGCTTTGGAAACTTTGTCTTGTAATATGAATTAAGAAAAAGTCCAACCGTAGCAACACTGTTGATGATAAAATAAGTGTAAACCGTGTCATTGATTAGATAATCATCTTCGGTCTTTCCATGGAAATCTGTCTTTTCACTTCGCAATTTTTCAATGGTCTGGTTTATCGCTAAAAGTGAACTTGCAATAGTCTTAATCTCTTTAGGATGTTCATCGTTTGTCAAGTTGAACTCCTTTAAAATTATTGATGTCAATTTATAAAGAGTTTCGCCGCCTGTTGTTTTACTAGAAATCCTATCGTCTTTTAAAATTTCTTTGATAATGCTTTCAAGTGCTGAATTAGCAAGTCCAACAGCTAAACTTGGGTCTGCCTCAATTTGTTTGTAAGCTTTTGAAAAAGTGTCATAAGCTGTTTTATATTCGGATTTAAGTTCGTTTTTAAATGTCGGAATTGAGGGAATGAAATCAGGTGTATCAACTCCTAAGTCAATAGCAATTTTTAGCAGCGTTGTACCATCCATTGAACTAAGTGTCGCAAGTAAATCTATTTTCTTATTGTCCTTTTCTATAACTCTAAAGTTCTCCCAATAGTTATTGTTGAAACCATTTGGTTCGTAATTGTCTTCGTGCCATTTGTCAATGTAATATCTAACTTGTTCGTAAGTTGGAAATTCTAACCAAATAGCTTCACTAACCGACTTAACAAGTTTCATCTGATATTTTGGAGAAATCAAATCATTCATCTTCGCAAGTTAATTTTTTTGTAGGATGTCGCAATAGGGTGACCGCTAACGGTTTCGGGCTTGGCGAAGGTGGCGATTTTCACCACGAATGTTGATGCGGAGAACCAATGTTTGATTAACCACAAAACTGTCTGCGGAGCACTTAACCGCCACTTTTGCCAAACCCGTGTTACAAGCTGGCCTTCTGTCCTCCGTTATTGTCAAACCGCTGTCAGTAAAGGTTTTCGCTGTTTCTGTCCAACCGTTTTTGTTTCGGCTGAGGGTGGCGAAAAAATAAAACACCGAAGGGAGGGAAGAAAAAAATGAATTTCTTTTTGGGCTGGTGAAAAGCACACTCTTTTGCAAGCTTTGGTTTGTGCTTGGGCATGTGCGGCTTGCAAATGTGTGTGCTTTTGTGCGTAGGCTTCTCATGCTAGTAATTTTTCTAATTTCATTTTCCACTTTTCCCAGTCTTTCATTTCCTTAGTCTGTAAATCTATAAATTTCTGTGTATGGTCGTGATGTATTAAGTGACAAAGTTCATGTATAATCACATATTCAATACAGCCTTTGGGTGCCTTTATCAATTCAGGATTTAAAATGATTTTTCCTTTTGGTGTGCAACTGCCCCAACGTGTCGGCATGTCACGCAAGACAATTGAACTTGGTTCAACTTTGTGTTTTTTGAATTTGTCAATCAGTGGTTCAGCAATTGCATGGAACTTTGTCCGTGCATGTTGTAAATACCAATTGTCTAATAAGTCCTTTGCTCTTGATTTTTCACTCGCTGTTACTTCAATGAATTTGCCTTTTAGTTTTACAGATTCCTCCTTAGCAATTATAATTTGCAAGCGGTATTGTCTGCCTAAATACAAATGTGTTTCACCGCTTATATATTTTCTTTTCGGTGTTTTTGGTTGAAAGGAAAGAAAGAAGCTTTGTTGTTTAATAATCCAAGGTGCTTTTTTTCTGATTTTCTCTTTCACTTTTTCAATGGTTGTGTCTGTTGGTGCTTTTACCAACACTTCCATTTCAGGTGTTACAGTAATACCAAGGGATTTTCTGTCTGAATACTCCAAACGAAAATCTATTGTTCTGCTTCCAAATTGTATAGCTGCTATCATCATTTGTAACGGATTTTAGCTACTTCAATACAATCTTCTGCAATCTTGTCCATGTCTTTAAATGACAAGTCAACGTTGTATTTGTCTCGTACTTCATCAATCAGATAGTCGCCAATTTCAATCAGCAATTTTCCTGTAATGTTTGTTTTGAATTGCCAGTCAATAATGGGTTTTCCGCTGTCTAAAACAGAATCTTGAATCAGGTCGTCAATTTGTAAAGCCGTTTGTGTTGCGACCTCTTTGCGAACTATATTGTCTTGAATTTTGTCAGAAAGTGCTTCAACTGTCAACCCATAAAAAGCTTTGGCTACATCTCTGTTCTTCAATTGCTCCGGTATATCATTGTCGGTATGAGCCAAAACACTGTTCATAATATCTTGAACTCTGCTCAGGTATTGTGCTTCACTGATTCTCTTGGCTTCATAGTCGGCAATCGTTTCTTTTAGCATTTGCGAAAACTTCTTGTAAAAAGCAGGGTCTTCATCCATTTTCTCCGTAATGTGCTTCGCTGTTCTGCTCGCAATCTTATCTGCTTTGGCTGCTTTGCCAGTGGTGTTTTCTACTTCTTGCTGAAATTTATCCTTATCGAAAATGTTTATCAGTTCAGTGATGGTTTCAATTTTTTCTGTAGTGATGTGTGTGTCAATCAGTTTTTGAATTTGTCCTTCGTATTGTTTGTAGTCAATTTCATCGCTGTATCGTTCAACTACAGCCAATCGTAACTTCAAAAACATAGCTAAATCTTCTTTGTAACGATTGATAACCTTTTCCTCTACTTCCTTATGAAATTGGATAGAGGACAATGCCAGTTTCAAACTCTTGGCAAAGGTTGCTAGTTTATCGTAAAACAAAACCCGTATCGCTTCATCTTTCAATAATTGCTGATAGGCTTCTGCATCTCTTTTGTTGGCTATGGTTTTAAAAATATCCCAAAGGTCTGAATGTTTTTGCGGAAGCTTTTTAATTTCCTCCGAAATATTGGTGAGTGTTCCTGCTAAATCTTCTTCATCAAAATCTTCAAATGAAGAGTACATCTGCAAAGCATCATCCAGATTTTCAATCACACCATAGTAGTCAATGATGTAACCAAATTCCTTGTCAGGATAAATACGGTTTACCCTTGCAATGGCTTGTAATAACTTATGCCCTTGTAAATTTCTAGTGAGATATAAAACGGTGTTTTTAGGTTCATCAAAGCCAGTAAGCAATTTGTCAACTACGATGATGATTTCCGGGTCTTTTTGATTCTTGAAACGGCTGATGATGTTTTTCTCATAGCTTTTTGAATTGCCATGTTCGTCCATCATTTTTTTCCAAAACTGATTTTCCTTTTCAGTTGACTTCTCATAAGCACTTTCTTCACCCTCTCGTTCATCAATAGATGAAATCAACACTTCGCTACTTACAATACCTATTTCATCCAAATATTCTTTGTACTTGATGGCATTCACTTTTTTATCACAAACTAATTGCCCTTTGAATGGTGTTTTTCCTTGCCAATTGTCTCGAAAATGATAGCTGATATCCCAAGCAATCATTCGCATTTTTTGCTCGGCTGAGTTTAGGTGGTCGTAACGAGCAAACTTTTTCTTGATATCTGCTTTTTGATATTCGGTTAATGGCTCTGACACCATCCCGAAGAAAGTGTCTATCGGACTGGCATTTACATCCTGCAAAGCCAATCGTCCTTCATAGAGCAAAGGAACAACTGCTTTGTCTTTAACTGCCTGGTCAACAGTGTAAGCATCAATTACGCCACCAAATTTGGCTGCTGTGCTTTTGTCCTTTTTGAATAGCGGTGTTCCAGTCATGGCAATAAAACATGCATTGGGCAATGTTTTCTGCATGTCCACATTAAAAGTCCCGTGCTGTGTTCGGTGACCTTCATCTATCAGAACAAAGATGTCATGGCTTTCTAATGGTTGATTGATTTTCTTTACTGCAGCCACAAACTTGTTGATGATAGTCGTAACCACTGCATCGCTTTTGCTTTCCAGTAATTCCACTAATCGCTGTCCAGTAGTAGCGTTTTCTACAAACTTGCCACACTTCCTGAACGTGCTCGTAATTTGGTTATCTAAATCGGTTCTATCTGTTACCAATACTATTTTTGGATTGCGTATGCTGGGTTCCATGGCAATGGCTTGTGCCAACATTACCATGGTCAACGATTTTCCACTTCCTTGTGTATGCCAGATTACGCCTCCTTTTCGTTTTCCGTTCTCCACATTTCTGATGCGTTGCATAGATTTTTTAATGGCGAAAAACTGCTGATATCGGGCAACTTTCTTTTCTCCATTGTCAAACAAAACGTAATTGAAAACAATATCCATCAATCGTTCAGGACGACACAATCCATACAAATAATTGTCCTGTTCGGTGGGCAGAATTTCTTCTTGCTCTATTGCATCAAAGTACTGGCGAACATATTTGAAGCGGTCTGAAAACAATTGTTCTTTTATTGAAACTGGTAGTGGCTTATTTTTGAGTTCATGTAATTTGTTTTTATAGTTGCGTTCTTCTTCATCATTGCTAAATTTCTCCTGCCACTTTGCCCAGAACTTTTCGGGTGTGGCGTTAGTAGCATAAGCCGCTTCTTGTGTGGCAATACTCAAAGTGAATTGCGAATACACATACAGGCTTCTGATTCCATCTTCTTGTTGATTACGCAAATGCTGACTGATAGCCTGTTTCAAGGGTTCTTTCATGTCAGGTCGTTTGCATTCAATTATGCAAAGCGGAATGCCATTTACAAACAATACCAAATCGGGGCGGTAATGCTCTTTACTAGTGCTTCGCATTACACTGAATTCTTCTGTTACGTGAAATACATTGTTGCTGATGTTTTTCCAGTCAATGTATTGAAGGGTGAAACTCTTTTTGTCGCCATCTACACTTTGTTCCAATGCCTGACCTAAGGTGAGCAGGTTGTAAACCTTTTCACTGGCTGCTATGTAACCCTCGTTCATGGGCAGATTCTTCAAAGCCAATATGCCCCGTTCTATATTCTCGTCTGTGAAAATGCTGGTTTTGGTAGCACTTACTCGTATGCTGTTTATTTCCTTCAATTGCCTTCGCAGTACATCTTCCAGCAATACATTGGTAGTTTTTCCACCTCTTAACCTTTCCGCTTCTGCCGGACTTAAATAGGTATAACCCAAATTCACCAGCATTTGCATTGCCGGAATCTGGCTGATATGGTCTTCTTTAAAACTTGGAGTGTCCACTTTATGAGTTATGAATGATGAATGATGAGTTATGAACCGTATTTATGTATAGAAAAGAGCGGTTTTCTTTACATGTTGGGTTTGTCATGTATAGGTTTTGGGCATTTTCTATACACGATACCTTGCTCATGGATAATTTTTCCCTGTTTTTGCCCTTGAATCGATTTTCATAGGTAGAAAATCGAATATTTTACCTATGACAAGCCCTTCATGGGTAAATTCTACTGGTACTTGCCAATGACTATAATTTGCTGACATTTTGTAAAAGGTTGTATAAATCGGAATTAATGTAATAGTTATCCTTCCAAATCTTTTGTTTGCTTACTATGCCAAGCTTATCCAATTCATCAAGGTATTTGGCGGCAGTTTTGCGGCTTACACCAGTTTCTTCCATCACAAAGTCAATCTTGGTGTAGGGGTGCCGGAATAAGTTGTTCAACAAATCCTGACTATAAATTTTAGGGAGCTCCGTCCTTATTCTATCCTTATGGCTTTGCATTAGCTTCTTAATCCCTTCAATGATTTTAATGGTTTGTAAGGAAGTCTGCTCCACACCATCCAGGATATACAGTACCCATTCTTCCCAGGCATTTTCGGTACGGACTTTTTGTAGCAGACGGTAATAGTCGCCTTTGTTTTGGTTAATGTAGCGGCTTAAATACAGGATGGGCAAATTCAGCATGCCTTCTTTTACCAGATATAGGATATTGATAATCCTGCCCGTTCTTCCGTTGCCGTCATAAAAAGGGTGGATGCTCTCAAACTGATGGTGGATAATGGCCATTTTTACCAGCGGGTCCCAATCACTGAGTTCACTAACATTCATAAACTGCTCCAGGTTGTTCATGTGGGCCACCACTTCATCGTGGGTTTGAGGCGGGGTGTACACCACTTCCCCGGTTTGTTCGTTTTTAAGTTCCGTTCCCGGAACTTTGCGAAAACCAGCCCGGTTTTCTTCTATGGTTGCCTGTATTTCTATGATGTGGTTGTTCGACAAAAATCCCTGTTGCCTCACGGTTTGAAATCCCCATCTTAATGCCTCTGCATAGTTGTGTACTTCCTTACTAGCAAGGGTTTTAAAATTCTTTGCCATAAAATCCGACTGAAACAATTCATCATTCGTGGTGATGATGTTCTCAATGGCCGAACTGTCTTTGGCTTCCTGCAAGGAAAGGGTACTGATAAGAATACTTTCATTCGGAATGCTCATGGCAGCCCCTTTCATCTCGGCCAAGGCACTGCGGGCAGCAGCCGTTTTTTTTAGGATGGCTTTGGTTTCTATATCGAAATCCAAAGGGAGTTGTGGTATTTTATATGCCATAATTATGTTCTTATCATTGATATAATTTATCGTTCTCCCAATTTTTCGGGTTGTTGATGATGTATGTGGCAATTCGATGATGGATGATGGGATTGTTCATCACGAATGATGTGTTCCCAATAATTGCGTTGCCATATTGTATCCATGATACCATTTTCACGAAACCATTTTGTAACGCCAATTTTATACCCCCCAACAATGGACCCAATGGTTTTTGACGGTGACCGTAGGGGCGAAAAATATTTCGCCCCATTTTCATTCGCCCTGGTTTCGGGCGAATAATTATTCGCCCCTACCAATTCGATGATACCGTGAACGTGATTGGGCATTACAATGTATTCATGTAAAATGACATTGGGAAAATGATTTGGAATTTGTAACCAACATTCATGGGCGTTGCATCCCGCATCATTCCATACCATTTCCCCGTTTTCAATTTCCCCGAACAAACACAACCTGTCCTGTACACATATGGTAATAAAATACAATCCCGCCTGTGAATAATCGTAACCTTTCAGGCGAATGGATTTGCGGTGGTGTATGTTTGGGTTGTATGGCATAATCTATCTCTTTTTATCCTTTGGTGGATTGGGATCATTCCCATAACTGTTTGGATTCTGAATCTTTCCATCCTTTCCGTGTGGTATCAATTCAGATTTTTCCTGTTTCGCCTTTTCCCGGCTCCAGTCCATGGCTTCCTTTTTGGTCTCAAAATGTTTGAAAGCTCTCTTTGCATTTTCTCGTTTTGAGTCCCAACCGCCTTTTTCGGCATTGGGAACTATATGTCTTTCTTTGCGCGGCATAATTGTCTGAACTATGATTTATTTGATTCGTGTGATTGCTGTGATTTATATTTCTTATTGGTAAGCCTTTTGAAATTCAGGCTTGTTTCACCGAAGTTTATCAGTAAACCAATTTCCAGATTATAGGCTTCCAAATAGTTGATGGCTTGGGCAAAATGGACATCTTCTAATTTAGAAATGGCTTTCAGTTCTACGGAAATAACGCCATCCACCAGGAAATCAACTCTACGGGTTCCTATTTGCTCTTCTCTGTAAAATATGGGCATTTCAAATTCTCTATTGAAAGCTATACCTGCCAAACGCATTTCAATTTCTAATGAACGTTGGTAAATCACCTCTTGAAATCCATTTCCTAAAGTTTTGTGCACAGTCATGGCACAGCCAATAATTTTGGAAGTGAGTTCGCTGTATTTGTATTGCTCATTAATCATTGTCTGAACTATGATTTTCTTGATTCGTTTGATTGCTGTGATTTTATATTCTTAGCATCCGAATCATGGCCATCATAAAAATCAGATGAATCATAGTTCAGACGTTTTTTCCCCGTCAACAATACCTGCATCAAGCCCTTCTTCTGCTCCCGCAACTTCTCTGCTTTAGCTTTGAGCAGGCTGATTTCTTTATCTGCCGCTTGCAGCACCTGGGCAATGGCGGTTTGTTCTTCGATGGATGGGTAAGGTATTTTTACAGTGCAGAAATCATCGTAACTGATTTGTTTGCCATCACGTATTCCAATAACAGCAATAGCCAGATGCCCAATAAAATCATAGCTCTTGAAATACTGCTTGTAGAATTCTTCATTAATAGGCTTTTTCGGTTTTAGAACCGTATAAGCCGGACTTACTAAACCTCTGTAATATGAATATTCCAAACCACCTTGAAATGAACGCAAGCTGATAACAAAATCTCCAACTTCAACTAATTTGAAACCTTCTGTACCTGTTGTTGGCATAGTTACTCTACCTTCCAACATTGTTCTTGGAATCATCCCTCTGTCTTGTGTGGCTGATAGCAATTCTTCATCAGCAAATCCTTTCTTTGTTACACTTTTGAAAACTTCACCTGCACCCAATTTTTTCCACTCCCCCTTAAACCCCCTCAACCTTTTCTTTCCCGTAAGCAATTGCTGCATGAGCCATTTTTTGCGGAGTTCTTTTTGGGCAATGAGTTTTTCGGTGGTGTGGATGGCTTTATCCCAGGTGCTTAGGCAAGCGGCTATGGCTTTTTGTTCGGGGAGGGGAGGGAGGGGGATTTTGATTTTGGATAAATCACTCGAATAAATGTGTACAACAGAGTTTCCTTGCCCTAAGACTCGCTTTTGCCTCTTAACAAAATCTGTTTCCAAAGCATAAGATAGACACTCTGGATTGATATTTTTGTTTGTTGAAAGAATAATTACATCGCCTCCTGCATACGCTTTATACGTACCAACATAAGCGACAGCTTTTCCAATCTCTTCAACTGTTTCACCCGAACCTGCAAATAGAATATCACCTTTTTTAATTTCTTTACTTTCAATAGCTACGTCTTCGGAAATGAAAGATTTGAAATCCTTAATAATAAAATCGTGGGTTGTATAAATTTCTCCATAGCGAATACATGGCAATCCTTCAGGAATAACCTGCTCCTTCAATATGCCTTTTCCTTTTGAAAACTTTCCCAAGTCGCCCAAACGAAAAATATTCCATCCTTCTGGAATTTCAGTATTGTAAAACGCTTTGGTATTTTTTGTTGCTGCCATCATTTTTTCTTTTTGGGTGATTTTAATGGCTTGGGTTCTTTGGCTTTTTCCAATTTTTTAATGCTATCGGCTACCGGTAAATCCTCGGGCATGGTGCCCCCAATTTCTTCAATGGTTTTGCGTACTTTTTTCCCGATTTCATAGTGGGTTTTATTGGCTTGTTGCTTGCCTTTGATGTTGTCTCGTCTTAGTTTTTCTTCGGTTTGTGTAGCACGGAACAAGTTAGCTGCCAATTCGGTACTCCCCATGTGGTCGAGAATGTTTTGGCTCTTTTTCAAGCCTTTGTTTTTATGGATACCTTTGGCGTCCAATCCACCATATAAACCCATATAGCCATGGTTTTGAAAAATGGCATAATCCAATGGCTCAATTACACCGGCATCTTTGGCAGCATCGGCCAATTGAATGTTGTGGCGTTTCATTTCTTCCCGCAAAAACAATCGTTTTTCATCTTCCGATGCTAAACGGTTGTATTCCTCCATCTGCCTTATTTCCTGCAAGCGGGTCTGAATAGCAAAATAGGTTTGCCCTTGAGCTACCACCTCTTTGCTTGGGTCAGCATTTTGCACAATGAGGTAACACGCATAACGAGATAGTTTTACACCGTCTTCCATGGGGCGTTTGGCTCCCGAGCCTATATCAACCATTTCGAGGAAGTCCTCGAAATGGTCTTCGATGCATTGTTCACTATTAACACAAGCCTCTTTGGCTTTTTCAATTACAGGTTTAAAATGGCGGTATTCAGAGTACTCCAATATCTTACCCAATTGTCTTGCAGACCACCACTCGTTGCCATCATTGTCAATTTGTTTGATTTGCTCAAACACCGTTTTATGTTGATTTGATAATTCGTTTGCCATAGTTAGTTCATTAATTGTTTTAGATAGACCTCAATCTCATTCTGCACTTTCACCAGTTCGCCTTCCAGTTGCTCAATCTCCATTTGCACGGCAGCAATANNAATATCTACTTCGGCTTCTTCTTCAAAGGTGTCTACATAGCGGGGTATGTTCAGGTTGTAGTCGTTTTCCTGTATTTCCTCAGGAGTGGCAACATAGCTATACTTATCTTCCACCACACCGGGCTGTAATTTGCCCGCAGCAAAATTCCGGTAGGTTGTTACAATGTGTTCAATATCGCTTGCCCGCAGCTTGTTTTGGTTTTTGGCACTTTCATATTGCTTGCTGGCATCAATAAACAAAACATTGGTGCTATTTTTTTGCTTGTTAAACACCAAAATGGCTGCCGGTATGCCCGTGCCGAAAAACAGGTTGGCAGGTAAGCCAATCACCGCTTCCAACAAATTTTCTTCAATGGTTTTCTGCCTTATTTTTCCTTCGCTGCTGCCACGGAACAATACACCATGCGGCACTACTACACCTGCTTTTCCGTGTTCGTTCAGTGTTTCTATCATGTGGCTGATAAATGCCCAGTCGCCTTTGCTTTTGGGAGGCACGCCCCTCCAAAAACGGTTGTACTTATCGCTTTCCGGGTCATAGCTCACAGTGGTTTTTTCTCCATCCTTATCTTCTACCTTGCCCCATTTGTCCAATGAGAAAGGCGGGTTGGCTACTACGGTATCAAACTTCATCAGCGCATCGCCCTCTTTCAGTTTAGGATTGCGGATGGTATCGCCCCAGCGAATGGTAGCATTATCAAAGCCATGCAAAAACATATTCATCACCGCCAATGCCCAAGTGCTGCCGTTGGCTTCTTGTCCGTAAAGTGAAAAATTATCTGAGCCCACTTCTTCACCTGCTTTAATCAGAAGAGAGGCAGAACCACAGGTAGGGTCGCATATACGTGAGCCGGGTTTACTTTTGGTGAGTTTGGCAATGAGTGTAGAAACTTCTTTTGGTGTAAAAAATTCACCTGCTTTTTTCCCGGCATCACTGGCAAAGTTTTCAATCAGGAACATGTAAGCACCACCAATAATGTCGTTCCCGTCTAAATGCGAAGGACGCAAATCCAGTTTGTCAGATTTAAAATCAATCAGCAAGGTTTTCAAGCGGGTGTTTTTATCCTTAGGCTCACCCAGCTTGCTGCTGTTAAAGTCTATGTTTTGGAAAATTCCTGCACCATCTTCGCTGTACAGTTTTTCACGGTTGGCTTCTTCCAAATCCGTCAATGCAATATTGATGAGTTCTCCAATATTGGCTTCATTACGGTGGTCGTATAAATACTTGAAATGACTGTGTTCAGGTACAATAAAACGTTCATGTTGCATGGCACGTTTGGCACGTTCTATATCACCGTTGTACTTTTTCAGGTAGCCTTCCATTTTATCGTCATGCACATCGCTGAGATATTTCAGGAACAGCATGGTAAGCACATAGTCTTTGTAAACGCTTGGGTCGATGCTACCTCTAAAGGTGTCGCAAGCTTTCCAAACTGCATCGTTGATGTCTTTTTGAGAAATTTTCATTGGAATGATGAGTTATGAGTTATGAATGATGAATATTTTGTTTCGTTGTTAGAATAGAGCTACGGAGCATCTTTAAAAGCTCGTTGGCGTCCTTATGAATGGTTGTGAATTCTTCTTCTGGAAGAAGTCCAGATTGATGAAGCAATTCAAGCCAGTAAAGTGTTTCGTCACATTCCTTTTGTGCAATGGAAAATTTATGTATGAAATCAGCTTTACTCTGTGCGTTTTGTGCTTCCCGAACATTGGCTCCAATGGAAGTTCCTGAACGTAACAGTTGCTTACTTATTACATATTCCTTCTTTTGTTCAGAAAGGAACTGAAATAGATTTACAATTTTCAGGGCAAACTGAAACGACTTGTCTTTTAAAGGATTCGGTTTTATATTTGTGTCTCTTTCGTTCATAATTCATTTATTTATCATTCATCATTGCGAAGCTGCCACCAGCAGCATCGCCTGAATTTGTTTTTCTCTTAGTGTTTCAATTTTCTGCTTCAAAGACTTTTCCTTGTTGCGGAGTTTGGTGATTTGCAGAATCGTCTTTTGGGTTTCAATGCTTGGTATGGTTATTTCCAGATTCTCTAAAACCTGTTTTGAAATAGAAGGAATGGAAGTTCCGATAGCTTGCCCTTTTAAAAGGGTTTGTGTGGTATGGTTATTTAGAAACCAAGCCAAATACTGGGGCAGCACTTTGTTGTCAGTTGGTCTGATAACAAAAAATGAAGTGGAAGCCACAGAAGGTTCGTTGTGGTTTTCAAAAACGGCTGCAAAGTTTTTAGTTCCCTTGGCAGCAAAAAGCACATCACCGTCTTTCAGCAAATGCTTTTCAGAAATCCCCTCAGCCAGCAAATCGGGGTGAAGAACCGAATGCAATTGCCCAAATTCGTCAAAATGCTTGGATTGTAAATACACCACTTCACCAATGCTAGAAGGCCTTGCAAAGAGTCCGGTTTGGATGTTTGTGATATCTTTTATCAGCTTTTTCAAATTTATACCTTTGTAATGATTCTACAAAAGTAGGCAAAGTTTCCTAACTTCCAAATATTTTATAGAAATAATTTTAAGTAGCGTGTCTACAAAATGAGATTATGTGGTCTGTACTGTCTTAGAGCGTGGGGAAAAAGTGGCTCTTTTCGCTTCGCTGAAGGGTTGGCTTACCGGTAGGGCAAAGCCAAATGTGCCACTTGTGCGGTGGCAATAAAATTGAATTAAAA